>JAESFW010000127.1_pt1 | contig 137871 bp, 128 predicted proteins | sample 9269481 | NCBI WGS metagenome assembly JAESFW01 (sample SAMN14515350, study PRJNA621654) | algae metagenome | isolation source: Lyngbya sp. HA4199-MV5 and co-occurring heterotrophs from soil with... | place: USA: Ahupuaa O Kahana State Park, Hawaii | collected 2009-07-21 | reverse complement strand
TGATGCCGAAAGGCTCGAAGCTTGTCAAAATTACTCATAGTCAAGTGATTTGAAACGTCCTTGACTATTAAGCAGTCAGATCGTTCGGTCTGGCTGCCTTTCCTCGCTCTTTAGTCTAAACTCCAGTCTTTAGCTCCCCGACCGCTCGAAGAAAGCGAGGAACTAGGGGCTGTCATCAATGACGACTACACATCGCTTACAGCAAGAGTTTCAGCCCCTAGCCTTGTGTGTTGGGGCGGGCGCGACAATGCTGGATCAAAGGTTTCGAGCTGAATTGATGACGCGCCCTGAGGTTGACGAATGACTTAGGATGGCTGGATGCAAGAGGGCAGAAGTACGAAGGCAGAGGGCAGAAGGGGAAATGCAGATCTCGTCTTGCTTTTAGCCTTTCCAAACAGTGGGGTTATTTTCACCGTGATTCACTAGGGGCTGTCATCAATTACTCTACACATTGCTTGCAATAAGGGTTCCAGCCCCTAGCCTGGTGTGTTGAGATGGGCGTGACACTGCTGATATTGCAAGGTTTCGGAGCTAATTGATGACACGCCCTAGGTGCATGTCGTACCTCTCCATTGCCAAACCAGTACTTACAGCGCACAGCCTCCATGCCCCTGCCCAACCACAGGACACGATCGTTGGAAGCTAAAAAGATTTGTTCACTTGGTAATGGAATCTGAGAAAATGGAGGATAGCGTTCAGCAGTATGAAGTTTAACTAGGCACTTCTATGACAGATACTCAAGCACTAACCTCCGACCAGACAACCCCTGAAGAACTGACCGAAATTATTGCTGAACTGGAACAATATCGGGAGCGGTTAGTGAACGATACGCTTTCAATGGCGCAGCGGGCTAAAATTATGAAAACGCAAGCCATGACCAATCTGGAGCCTCAGCTCGCTCAAATTGATGCCCAACTTGAGGCACTCCGCCAGCGGCAAGCGGTGCTAACGGCTGGTCACTAGGGCGCGTCATCAATTGGCTCTAAAACCTTGCGGTATAAGCCTGATCGCGCCCACCCCCAGCCCATGCGGCTAGGGGCTGAAACCCTTGCTACAAGTAATGTGTCGTTGTCATTGATGACAGCCCCTAGAGATTGCACCATACGGCAAAGAGGAAATTTGTGATGAGTCATTCGCTCAACTCTGATGCTGCGGCAGTCGGTGATCCGGTCATCAGTGACCCAGTCTTGCAAAGTCAAGCAGAGAATGATGCCCTAGTGCAGCAAGTCAATGAGCAGATTACGCTGGATCGCTTCGACTCGACAGATGCACACGTTCTCAAACAATTGGTGGAAGGGCTGGGCGATCCACGCGGGTTGGTGCGATTGCGCTTTGCCGAAACGTTGGGTGAAATTGGTGAACCAGCAACGCCCTTCTTAGAGGAAGCCCTGACCCATCACGAGAATGTAGTCGTGCGTCGGGCAGCCGCTAAAACCCTGACGCTGATTGCAGACTCTAGCGCCGTACCAACGTTGCTCCATGCGTTCCTCAACGATGAAGATACTGTTGTCAGAAGCTCATCGGCTGGGGCGCTTGCCAGAACGGGCGAAGCGGCTGTTCCATCTTTACTGAATATCCTGGCATCTACTGATCAACCTGAGGATACGAAAGGGCTTGCCGCATGGGCACTGGCGTTTATTGGATCGGAAGCGGCAGATTATTTGTATCAGGCATTGAATGATGCGTCGCTGGATGTGCGCTGTGCCGTCATTGGCGCATTGGGACATGTAGCGCAGGAGCAATCTGATGAGAAGTCTTGCAACCTTCTGGTATCGGCATTGACGGATCTGGAACCCTTAATTCGCACTGAAGCTGCCGCTGCATTGGGTCAGGTGAACTACCCGCCTGCGGTGCCGCACTTGATTTTGGCGGCTCAAGATGCCGATTTAGATGTGAGAAAAGCAGCCGTCAACTCTCTCGGAAAAATTGGCGATCGCGCTGCCCTCCAACCGCTGCAAGCCCTGCTCAACGATGAACAAGAGGTGGTGCGAGTGCTGGCTAAGCTGGCGATCGCTCAAATTGAGCGCCAATCTGAAACCGACGATTGGTAAACACGGATCTGGGACATTACCGATTAATTTGCGGCAGGGTCTAGCAGAATGAGTTGCTGTTGCTGGAGCGATCGCACATCGACCAAACTCGCTTCTACTGTGGACAAAAGTTCAGCAACGGTTTTCTGTGCCGATGGATTGCCGCTACAACTGCGTAAGAAGTGCCACTCAGCATCATTGAGGCGCACAATCTGATAATCGTGATTGAAAAACTGCTGGCTCTCTCGCCATCCTTGAATGCACGGGCTGGGTTCAGGAATGGCAGACAGCAGGGCAGCATCAGAAGTCCAATCGGCTTTGGGAAGCGGATTGCGCCCTAAGAAAAACTCATAGTGAGTAATGGCTTGTGGATCAAGCAATTCAATCAGCCGATAGCGCTGGCGATCGCTCAAGGGTTTGGCTCGTTCGATTAGGTCTGGTGCTTTGCCAATTAAGCGCTCTAACTGCCAAATGTGGAGATTGGAAAACCCAATGAACGCTAAGCCGGAAGCATCAATCAGTTCAAAAACGGTGTTGATGTTGTAATCAATCTCTTGCGGATGCACGTACATATCCGCGAAATAGCCATCCCGCTGGTTCTCCCACGACCAGCGTTCCTCTTCACGTTTCCGCAGGCGGTTATCCTCCGGCAAATTGGCAAACAGTTGTCGCCCAATCGCCACGCCATCGGCATAGTCGCCCCGTCGATCGCCTTGTAGGAGTGCGATCGCCTCCTGCATCAACTGAATTTCCCACCGTCCCAATTCGCCATAGACAAAAATATGGAGCAATCCTCCTGGCGCTAGTTTTTGGGCGAGTGCTTGAATGCCGCGCACTGGATCAGGCGTATGGTGCAGCACCCCAACGCAGTTAATCAGATCAAACTCACCCGGCAATTGCTCAACATCAAATAAACTCAGGTGATGAAACTCGACGCGACCAGCCCCTGATTTCTGACACCGCTCTTTCGCTACAGCCAATGCTCCCGCGCTCAGGTCAATTGCTGTAATGGTTGCTTCTGGGTTCAAATGCGCCAAGTATTCAGTTCCAACTCCGGTGCCACAACCTGCATCCAGGATTCGTGCAGTTTGCTGGGCTGGTTTGTGTCCGGTACAAAAGTTGTAAGCAGCTAGCCAGTTCCAGCGCCAGTTATACCCTGGAGGGGGTTCATCTAATAATGGTTCGGGCGGAAAGGGATAGGTGTTGTAGAGCTTGGCAACGGCGGCGCTAACGGCTTGAGAATCAGACATAACTGGTTTAGTTAACAGCTCAATAAAGCGGTAAGTTCAGTTCCATTATCCCAAACTCTGTGTTGATAGTGGTAGTAGTGTCAAAGAACTTTTGAGAGCGGCGATCGCCGATCGCTAAATATCACGCTATTGCTTAAAACAAATGCTGCCACATCTGAATCTTAAGGAAGGAGCATTAAATAACATCGAATTTTGTAGGATGTGTTAGGCGCTAGCCGTAACGCATCAAAGCTTGAGTCGATGCGTTACGCTACGCTTTTCTGGAATGCCGGAACGGCTATACGGCATCCTACACAGAATTACAGGTTATTATCCACGCTCCTAAGTATTCAGCGGTTGCAGTAATCTTCAACTCAACATCAATGGCTTTCTTCAATCTGTTGCACCGCAATTGTTAAGCGTCTGGATGACATCCAAAATTATTCCTAAGCTTCTTCTTCACAAACTTAAGATGAAAATTGTAAGAATGCAACCAGCGACAGCAATTGATATATGAAGCGCAACCCAAAGCTGATTGGGATAAATTTTTGTCATAAACGGATGACGCTTTTCATGAAATTCTTTTGCTTGAATCCTCAGTTCTTCAATCTGTGCATCAGGATATAATTCATTCAACTTGTCACGATAGAGTTTTATAATCGACAAACTGTAATGAATTCGTTCTCGATATTTTCGAGAACCGATCGCTCCGTAAAATCCCAGAAAAATAAGAAGTAGAGATAACGGTAGGTTGTTTTTATCAAGTCCTTTTTGAGTAAAGATCCCTACTATAGCTGAAGCAATAAGAAGAATAATGTTACTTAGAGCTGATCTTTGATCTTCTGCTTGCTTCACTTCAACCCATCTCTGCTCACAAAGTTTCAGTAGAACATCTGTTGAATCTGCCATCTCGTTCTGCCCTTTAAGTAAACGCCATACTCTTAGTTCACTTTACTGGCTGATTGCTGCTTAATCGGAAATCGGAGCTAGCCAAATTTGATTGCTATCTAATCATCACCAAGATTAATCATTACAACTTGAAGACATGTAAGCAAGGGGTGAACGGCTGACCGTTTGCCAGGTGCTTTGCCAGCACTCGCTGCGATCGCGCCAGCATCACGTCCCGGTTCACATGGTAATTGAGGTAGAGCATCGGGAACACCGAAGGTATCAAACCCCTCTGTAAAATTGAAGCGTTGAGCCTTACGCATTCGGCACTGTTGAATCCGCTTCCAGAAGTTTACCGAGTTTGTGGGCCGCCTCGTGTGAGTTGAGTGGCAACCAAAGCGAATAGGTTGCTCCAGCTTGTAGGTTTGGATCTTCTTCGTTTGCTAACTCTGCAATGAGAAACTGCATGACCTGCAATTTATCTGCGCATGACAAATTTTTGAGCGTTGGAAACAGATCTGCTGTAGTCATAATGGCAGGAGCAGGGTGTAACGTTTCTATTTTCTCATGACCTTCGGATCACGATGTGTCAGGCGATCATGCGTTCCAATTATTCTGACTGATTCTCACGGACTTTTTGTTTGGTTTCGATCAGTGCAGTCAGATCTTCTAAAGACTGGAGTTCTACGCCTTCTGTGTAGACGCGATCGGCTAGAGCATAAAAGGCTGCATTATCCGTGCGGTGGTTGAGAACATAGGCTCTCAGATCGGCGATCGGCATCGCAGCAAAGTCAGGTTTGGTCATAGGATTGTTCTTTGGCGATTTGTGGAGTGGGCGATCGCGCTTAAGATTCATAAAGCTCACTGCAATGTCGCGTTTATTCAGCTTCCTGCCATCCTTCTAAAGCAGCCAGCAAAACATTTACTAATGGATTATCGATCAATTCTTTGAGGGTTTCTACGCCGCCTGCTTTGAGGGCACCCACCACTCGCGCTTTTAAGGTTGGATTTTTCTCAATTTCTTCTACCGCTTTTGTCACCAGCGCCATTTTTTCGGTTTGTGTGGTGGTTGGATAGGTTTGAGACAGTTGTTCGAGCAACTGCTGAATCTCTGCGGCAGCTTCTGCTAACGTTTGACGCTGCTCTGGAGCGTAGTTGTGCAGAATCGCCTGCTGCCGAGCGTTGTCTTGCAGCTTGTTGACATAGTTTGTAACGTTCGCGCCACGCAGGTCGGTATTGAAGGTTTCTGACACTGATTTACTCTCCGCTGTTGCTGTTGTTTGAACATTGATAGGTCGATTAATCGCCCATTCAGCCAGTCTCAGTATGTTTGTGTTTTCCCGACGGTAGCTTTCAATTTCAATATCTTTTGCTTTTAGTTCGTAGCGATATTTCTCATCCAGCACTTTCAGCGCTAAATCATATTCTTGCTTCAAATAGGTCTCAACCGTTGCTTTGTCTGCGTCAGGCGGTACATTCACCCGCACCACAAAGGCACCATCATTTTTGTTTTCGATTGCCTGAATAGATAGCTCGGCTCCTTCTGCCTCAACCCGCAGCTTTTCTAACGAGATCAGCAACGCTTCCCAATCAACCCCGTTGCGAAAGATGAGGTCAACGGTACTCAGGGCTTTTTGAAACAGTTTGGTAAACTCGCCCTTCTCAAACGATTGATTGCTGCTGGGACGACGTTCCTGCTGGTTTTGCTTTAAATAAATACAGATACAGAGTGCATGGTCGAGTTGAGTCGCGCTGTTGATGTTCCAGTCTTCTAGGCAAGCGCCCGTAAAGTTAGCGCCTGTGAAGTTAGTCGATAGCGCCTGTAATCGGGTCAGGTTTGCCTGCCTCAAACTGGTTGCTAGCAAATTAGCGCCTGAGACATCCGCGTTTTGCAAATCGGCTCCATCCAGACTGGCACCCTTGAGACTTGCCTGACTCAAATTGGCTTCCGCAAATTCGCACCGCGTAAATCGGCTCCACCCAGATAGGCTCCGCTCAGATTCGCTCTGCTCAGGTTTGCCTGCCTCAGATCGATATCTCTAAGAGTTGCCTCGCTGGCGTTGGCTTCGCTCAAATCTGCCTCACGCAGGTCTGCCATACTCAAACTTGCCCCAATGAGCTTGGCTTTTTTGAATTGTGCTCTGGTTAAGCTAGCTCGATTAAAGATAGAAAGACTGAGATTAGCGCCGTTAAATGGTTTCTCCCGCAAATCCATCTCGCTAAAATCTGTTCCGACTAGATACAAATTGTTGAAATTACTAAAACTAGCTTTATCGAAAATGCTTTCGCTGAGGTTAGCCCCGCTGAGGTTAGCCCTTCTGAGGATAGCCCCGCTGAGGTTAAACCCGCTGAAGTCAGCCCTAATGAAATCTATTTCTATTTCTAAATTGTTTTTGCGCCAGTCATTCCAAACGTTTACTCCCTGCTTGAGCCGATCGACCTGTTCCCGATTTGCCACAATGACTCCGCTACTTTTATTGACATAACACCCCTGTCTCTAATTTCCACTATTCAGCATTAAATCTGCAAATGTCCAGGCTTAAATCCTGGAGTTTCTCGTTTTGAGCGGCACCTTTCTCGTTTGGAACAGCAATGATCGCGCTCCAAGCACCATCATTCTCGTTTGGAACAGCAAGATTCCCATCTGAAGTGAGAAACTTGCTGTTCCAAATGGCAACAATCGCGTTTAAAGCAAGAAATTTGTTGTTTGAAGGCGGAACATTCTCACTTGAAACAGAAATGTTCCTGTTTTAACCAGAAAGATTTCCACTTAAAGCGAGACTGATGCAGCTTAGAGGGCGATCGTTCCGGCTCAGATCACGATCGTTCCAATTTAAACGAAGAATGGTCTCGCTTAGAACGGCAGCGATGGCGCTTATAAGGACGATGAAGGGGTTCGATCGTAAAGCGATCGCTGATTAAGCGGCTTCATTCGGCAAATTCTGCTCTGAAAACTGTTTGGCTTCTGCTGCTTCCAGTTCAGCCAGTTTCGCACTCAGTTCTGCCAAGCGTCTTGATGCATTGGCTCGACAGATGGGGTCTTTTTCCTTCCAAAGCCAATCGCTCTCAAAATAGACGGCGAGTTGATGCGCTCTGAGTGAGTCTGCTGGCAGAATGTAATCGTCTGAGTTGGCGCTAGTGTTCATGAGAAAAACCTCATTTGCGTATCAATTCTCAGCAAGCGGCGTTCGACCTCATTATAGATGAAGTGATCAAGGTATAGATTTCAGAATTGGCTACTGACAGTGCGGTTCGATCGCGCATCCCGTGAATTGAATGTGCGAAACCCAACACCCGTGAGTGACGTAGTTTTGTATGTTGGGTTTTCGATTGTCCACGCAAAAAATGAGGCGAGCGATCATGCTAACCTAGCTGCTCATACACACGGAACATGGGAAAGACAGCAGCAAAAACCATTAAAAGCAAATATAAAGTATTCACAACAGTAATGCCTCCAAGAACAGTCAATGCCTGACGGCGAGTTATTCTACGACGATGATACATGACTCCAACTAAAGAGCTTAATACCACGCCTATCCAGAGCCATTTATACCCTGTAAGGGTGATTATTACCGTTGGTGGCAATAGTGGAAGAATATCATTGAGATCACTTCCATAACGCATTGCTTCTTGGATACTTGAAATAGAAATAATAGATGAGTAAACAGCAACAAATATTGCTGCCATCGTAATGAGATGCTCTGAAGGTGAGTTAGAACGGGTCATGCTTCGCTTCTTTCCCTAACGAGTCAAAGAACTAAATCTTAAGCACCCGACACAAATTCTAACCTTTAGAAGAAAATTACAATCCTCTCTACACAAAAATCAGTGAATTCATCAGAATAAACGATCGCAGATTTTACAGAGCGTGTTTTCGGGGTTATAAAATCCAAAAACGTCTGTATGGACATATAACGTTCATATAGACAGAATGCCTTATTCAAATGTCCGATTTAGAAGAGCAACCGCTTACTCAATCCCTTCGATGCGGTCTTCGACTTCTTGATAGAGTTGGCGGAGGCGATCGCGCTAAGCAACTTCACTGGATGAGGTTTGTTCCAAAAACGTCTGTGCCTCTTCTGCTTCCATCTCTGCCAGCTTTACTGCCATCTCTGCCAGCAGGCGTGCGATGTTTGCTCGACAAACGGGGTCTTGCTCGTTCCAAAGTGCTTGACTCTCAAACCAAACGCCACGTCGGTAAAGCAAGATCGAATCGTGTGGAACGATGTGTTGGTTTGAATCTGCACTATTCATCACAAGAACCTTATTTCAGTTTCGATTCTGAGCAGGCGGCGCTGAGGCTCATTATAGATGAAGCGAAAGGTATAGATTTCAGATATTGGCTACTGACAGTGTAATTCGATCACACACCCGGTAGAAAGGCGCGAAACCTAGTATTCATTGGGGATGTGGCTTTAATGTTGGGTTTCGATCATCAGTGCAAGCAATGAGGTGGCAATCAATAGCTGTGTAGTAAATACTCCTTGCAACGTAGGGTAAACCCTATAAATTTAGTATGGGCAACGCCAAGACAAGTGATTTATAGTAGAGATAGGTGTAAATTATGTCACTACTTTACTTTTAAGAGAAAAATATATGAAAAACACTAAGAAAATTTCTGAAGTCTTACACGGTTCCCGAATTTCTTACAAAGGTAGGATGGGAAAAAGCATAAGTAATATTACTGAAGCTACAGAATGCGAGGTATATTTTCATGATGCAAATGAAATTGTACTAATCCCTAGCGAGAGTGAGGTAGAGGTTCTGCACGAAGGAGGTTTTGAGTCAACATGAGAAACCATCTAGGCTCTTTCTATTTAGACTTTTGGATTGCGTCAAGCTCTGTTCAAATTCATAACTGTTGAGCTTGACTGAGATTTTTAATGCATATTTCGCTGAATCGTCAACACACTGCCTCATTACATCAATACTTATTCAATTAAAATCTAATGGAAACTAATGGTTGTCAGTCTCCCAATTGTCTCAAAAATTGCCTTTCAAATCGCTCTTTATGCGTCGAACATTTCATAGAATCTCTTCGCGTTAAATTTAAAGATGCTAAGCCTGCCAAAGCTAAACCACAGCAAGGTGCAACCATCTTTTACCCTACTTATGAACTTTATGGTCCAGTAAAATATATCAAAAAGCGCGGTGCTCGCTAAAAAACTTGGTATGGTCACTGCTCTTTAAGAGTTTGAATTGTGCAAAGCTAATCATCATCGGTAGCGATGATGGTTCACTCAACCTTCAAAATATTTGTAGGGACGTTACATATAACGTCCCTACAGACAAGATGCCCAATTGACAGAGGCGATCGTTTATTCAATCCCTTCGATGCGGTCTTCGACTTCCTGGTAGAGTTGGCGGAGGCGATCGAGGTTCTCTTCGCTTGTTTCCCAGTAGCCGCGACCATTGGCTTCGAGTAAGGTCGTCACCATTTTGCGGAACGAGCTGGGGTTGAGGTCGAGCAAGCGTTTGGACATATCCTCATCTTTGAAGAAGGTGTCGTTGGCATCTTCGTAGACCCAGTTATCGACGGCTCCAGCGGTGGCTGACCAGCCCATCGTGTTATTCAACCGCTTTGAGAGTTCGCGCACGCCTTCATAGCCGTGACTGAGCATCCCTTCGTACCATTTGGGGTTAAGCAGTTTGGTACGGGCATCCAGACGGACGGTTTCCGAGAGGGTGCGCACCTGGGCGTTGGCAGTCGTGGTGTCGGCGATGAAGGAGGTGGGCGCTTTGCCATCGTTCCGCAGGCGAGACACAACCTTGGTGGGGTCGGAGTCGTAGTAGTGGGAGACATCGGTGAGCGAGATTTCCGATGAGTCCAGGTTTTGGAAGGTGACATCCGCCGTTTTGAGGGCAGACTCGAAAATCTGACGGTTCTGATCCATCGTGCCGGGATTGTCGGACGAGAAAGCGAAGGATTTCCGCGCCAGGTACATGTCCTGGAGTTCGGTTTCGTTTTCCCAGGTGCTATTTTCCACCGCCAGGTTGATGTTGGAGGAATAGGAACCAGAGGCGTTGGAGAAGACGCGGGTAGCAGCCTGCCGGATATTAATGCCCATCTCTTTAGACTGCTTCAGCGCGTGTTTGCGGACGAAATTCATTTCCAGCGGTTCGTCTGCTTCGGCTGCCATTTTTACGGCACGATCGAGCAGTGCCATCTGGTTAATGAACAAATCGCGGAACACACCGGAGCAGTTCACCACCACATCAATGCGGGGACGACCGAGTTCTTCCAGGGGAATCAGTTCCAGCTTGTTCATCCGTCCCAATGAGTCGGGTAGGGGCGCAACACCCAGCATCCAGTAAATCTGTGCCAGCGATTCGCCGTAGGTCTTGATATTGTCGGTGCCCCAGAGGACTGCGGCGATCGTTTCTGGGTACTTGCCATCATTCTCCGCACACTGACGGGCGATAAGGCGATCGACCACCACTTTGGCAGACTTCACCGCTGCTGACGTGGGAATGGCTTGCGGATCGAGGGCATGGATGTTTTTCCCTGTGGGTAATACATCGGGATTGCGGATGGGATCGCCACCGGGACCGGGCATCACATATTCGCCTTCCAGAGCGGTGAGCAGGGCACCGAGTTCGTTGTCTGCCACGATTTGCTTGAGGCAGAATTCCAAATAGTCGAAGAGGGGTTTGATTTTCTCCACGTCTACTTTGGTGTATCCCGCTGTGTGCAAGGCTTCCACCCAGGGTTCCTTTTTACCCATGTTGAAGAAGTTGAGCTTGGAGACGCGCGAGACACGTCCATCGGCATCCACCTGCGCCTGCACCAGCGCCGAAACCGACGATCGCGTTGCCAGAGTAATGTCCTGAAGCAACTGCACGTCTTCCAACACGCCCCGATCGCTCCCCTGATAGATGTCTTCCATCATGCGATCGAGACTGCTGGCAATGATGGAAGGCAGGCTGAGGATCTCGTCTTCGGGACGATCGAGGCTGGCGATGTTGACCAATGTGGCGATCGCTTCTTCGGCAGTCGGAGGTTTTCCAATGACGTGCAACCCACAGGGCAACAGACGCGACTCGATTTCCATCAATTTGATGTACACCTTGCCAACGATCGTATCCCGCGCTTCTGCATCTAATTCCTTCGCGGTGTCGGGGAATTCAATATCTCGATCGAGATTGCAGATCCGCGCCTTGTCCATGATGGAATCCACAATCTGGGCACCGCGTCCCGTATCTTTCAGCGTTTGATAGGACGCAACCAGTTCACCCAGTTCCTTCAAGCCTTTGTAGAGTCCCGCATTCTCAGCGGGTGGTGTGAGATAGCTGATGGTTTCCGCATAGGAGCGGCGTTTGGCGATCGTCGCTTCCGAGGGATTGTTCGCCGCGTAGTAGTAGAGGTTGGGAATGGTGCCAATCAGGCTATCGGGGAAGCAGGCATCAGACATGCCAATTTGCTTTCCAGGCATGAATTCTAGCGATCCATGTGTCCCAAAATGCAGGACAGCATCGGCTTGCCAGATTTGCTCCAGATACGTATAGTACGCCGCAAACCCATGATGAGGACTGGCAGACCGTGAGAACAGCAAGCGCATAGGATCGCCTTCATAGCCAAAGGTGGGCTGCACGCCGATGAAGACGTTGCCAAATTCTTTCCCAAAGATCAGAAGGTTTTGCCCATCGGTGTTGAGGTGCCCGGGTGGTGGTCCCCAGGATTCGTGGAGGCGATCGGCATAGGGGGTCAACGCCTCATATTCGGGCACGGACATGCGATACGCCACATTCAATTCGGGACTGTTGTATTGAGCGCGAGCATCGTGGAGCACTTCCAGCATCAGTGCTTCGGCAGTTTCGGGTAATCCTTGCACGTCGTAGCCATTGTGCTGTAACGCTTCCATCACTTTGTAGATAGAACCGAACACATCCAGATAAGCAGCCGTCCCCACATTCCCTTTATCGGGCGGGAAGCTGAAAACGGTGATGGCAACTTTCTTGGTCAGTTTGGGCTTGCGGCGGAGGTTTGCCCATTTCATCGCACGTTGGGCGATCGCTTCCACTCGATCTTGCAAGGCGATCGCTTTGCCCGTCATGCCATCCCGACCGGAGAGAATGATGGGTTCGATCGCGCCATCCAGTTCGGGTAACGCAATTTGCAGCGCGACTTGAATGGGATGCAGACCGAGATCGCTGTCTTCCCATTCTTCGGTGGTCTGAAACACGAGAGGCAGCGCCACCATATAGGGACGGTTGAGCCGCTTCAGGGAGTCGATCGCCTTCGGATGATCTTGTTTTGCGGGACCACCGACTAGGGCAAAGCCTGTGAGTGAAATGACAACATCCACAATGGCAGTGAGGTGTGAGGTGTGAGGTGTGAGGTGTGAGCCAAATCCCTCTCCCCTCTCTCCTCTTCCCTCACTATAAAAGAAGGCATCCACGGGCTTAGAGAAGTCTAATCCGCCAGCGAACACCGAGATCACTCGTGCGCCCATGCTTTCCAGCTCTTGCACCATCGAGACGTAGTGAGCATCATCACCCGTCACCAGATGCGTCCGTTGCAGCACCAGTCCCACACAGGGAGCCAGTGGGTCTTTCAGGTCGTCGGAAATATCGGTGCGAGAGTTGAACCAGTTGAGGTATTCCTTCACGTCCTCAAACATGGTGGGCGCGAGGGGATGCCAGATGCCCATGTCGGGATAGGTGACGGGATCGCGGTACTGCAACGCGCCGCTGTCCGTATCCAGATCTTTGTAGACGTAGCGATCGGCGAGCATCAGCAGGAAATTCTCCAGATTCTCCTGCGAACCACCCAGCCAGTATTGGAAGCTGAGCATGAAATTACGGGCATCCTGCGCTTTGTCCATCGGCAGGTACTTCAACACTTTGGGCAGCGTGTTCAGCAGCTTCAGCATCCCATCCTGGAAGCCAGAACCGGATTTCTCCTTGCGCTTCTTCATGAACTGGGCGATCGCGCTTTTGGATTGACCCAACTGCGCCATCGAGAAGCTGCCCATCTTGTTCAGGCGCATCACCTGAGGCATGGAAGGGAAAACTACGGCGACATCCAGGCGATCGCGGTGGGGTTCTACAGCCGCCACCACTTTATCTGCCAGATCTTCCAGGAAAATTAGCGATGCAATAAAGATATTCGCCCGTGAAACATCATGTTGAAACGCTTCGTAATTCTCTGAATCGCGGAGTTCCTCAATCAAGTAACCGCTAATTTCGACAGCCAGGGTGGGATGGTTCTGGTTGATGGCGCGCACCGCTGCCGAAAGCGAACTCTGGTACTGAGGCTCCAGCACGACATAGACCACTCGGAGCAGAGCGCGTCCCCGAAGGTCATCGGGTGCAACGTGTCTGATGGTGGGCTTGACGTGTGTGAACATGCGGTTAGGCTCCTTATCTTGGGACGCACAAGAGGGTTAACAGTCAGCCGTTAGCAGCCATTGCAAGCAACTTAAGCCTGCTAAGTCTGGCTTGCGTTCAGCGATCGCCGATAGCCTGATCACTGAACACTGACTGTTACATTGATGCACATTCCTGTTTGTACCAGAAAAGCATACCCGGCAAGCATTTCGGGAAATATCTGACACAATTTGATAAAATTATCCGAATTTTTCTTTACATCACGCAGATTTTTTCCGAGTGGCGACTCACCGCTTTTTTAGCAAAAATTAACAAACCTTAGGCATGGTGAGCAACGGATGAGAACAGATGAAACAGATGGTTTCTTCAGCCTTTGTAGACAACATATCCGCTTCATCCGCTACCAAATCTGTTGCCAATACGACTCTACGTTTAGAATGAAATGCCTCTGGCATTAATATTTACTCAGTGATAATGCACGCTTTAATGGGTAGGCTAATCACAAATTCTGTGCCTTGCTCCAGGGCAGAATTAACGATCAACGTGCCGTTGTGTTTATCGACTACAATCTGATGGGCAATGGCTAAGCCTAAGCCTGTTCCTTGACCAACCGATTTAGTGGTAAACAAATAATCAAACACTTTTTGCTTGGTGTCTTCGGTCATGCCAGGACCATTATCTTTGATGCGAATGCAAACATGTGTACCGTCTTGAGAGCATTCTGTGGCGATCGTGATGACATCCAGACTGGTGTGTGGGTTGTTACAGTCCTGTCGTGAACTCATCTTCTCTACAGCACCGTTTGTGGAACCGGACGCACAGCCTAAAGACTTTTCTTCTAATGCGTCAATTGCGTTTGCCAGAATGTTCATGAAGACCTGGTTTAGTTGTCCTGCATAACATTCCACGAGCGGTAGCTGACTGTATTGCTTGACCACGTTGATTGTTGGTCGCACGTCGCTGGCTTTAAGACGATGCTTCAGGATCAGTAAGGTGCTGTCGATGCCCTGATGAATATCGAAGGTGACGGGATGATCACGATCGGCACGAGAGAAGGTTCTCAGGCTACTGCTAATGTCTCGAATGCGATTAATGCCCTCTCGCATTGACGCAATCAGTTTCGGTAAATCCTCTTGTAGAAACTCTAAATCGATCGCGACAATTTCAGCCTCAATCTTGATGCCTGGGTTTGGGAAACTGTGTTGGTAGGAAGTAAGCAAGCGCAGCAAATCAGTGATGTAATCTTGAGCAGGGCGCAAATTTCCAGATAGAAAGCTGATTGGGTTATTAATTTCGTGCGCCACTCCAGCGACCAAACCACCCAGACTTGCCATTTTATCCTGCATGATTTGCAGGTCTGTGAATGCCGCTTCTAGTTCGTTCTGCTTCTGCTCTAGTTCAGAGCGAGATTGCTCCAAATCACCGATGACTTGTTTCAGAAGAAACTCTTTTTTCTCGTTGTCAATCTCTAACTGTGCCCGTTCTGCTTCAGAGCGTTCCAGTTTTCTCTGAAGGACTCGATTGGCTTTTTCCAGTGCGTTGGTGTGCTGTTCCCAATCCATACATTACCCTCATCGATCGCATCAGCGCTTAACGTGAGCCTAACAGCAACGAGACAAACGTTTTGTTGTGAAACCAGGTTTGTCTGTGGTTTTCTAACGGTGCGATCTCACCGTAGGTATAGAAGCCACAGCTAGGTATTGCCTTAGGAATGGCGCTTTCGACAAGCTGGTATTCCTCGTTAGTGCGAGTGCCCAAAATGCGCCGTCGAGCGGCACAAGAAATCAGTAGTGCTGCCGCTGGCTCGGTGCCAGGATAGTGCTCAATGGCTTCCTGCAACGAGGCTTCAGAGGCGGCTAAGATCTCGTCGCGCGAGGTGTTGGTCATTTGCACGATCGCGTGTTCAGGAATATCTGCTAAGAAGCTGACGCTGCCCGTTTCAGAGTCGTAGCCACTGGGTGCTCTCATATAAAACCGTTCGCCCTGGGGTTCAAAAATCGCCAGCGCATGAATGGCAAATTGAGACGTAAATGTGTCTGCGCCTAAATAATGTTGATAGAAATCGAGTGCCCGCTGACCGTCAATTTCATAAACTGTGTTGCCTTCAACTTTAGTAATTTGGCTGCGCTTACCGATCGGGTTCCATCCACTGGCAACCCCATGCGAAAAGAGTAAATGACCGGAAAAGAGAAGCACTGGTACAGAATCAACCAAAACGTCTGTTTGAAAGAATTGATGCGTTTTCTTAAACGTGTAGTCATCGGCTGTCATGCCGCCCACGATCGGGACGGTTCCAAGCGCTTGTTTCAACCCATCTAAAACGAGAACGCCGCTAGCCGTCAGACTATCGGGAAAGGTCAAACATAACTGGGGGGAATGGGTCGCTTTCGCTTTCGCAGCCGCAACAGCCTGGTAAGCAGCGGCAATGGGATCAGTTGAAACATCACGCCCCAGCCCAGCATAAATTTCCACGTCATCGGAGGCAAAGACCATCAGCGTTAAGGAATCTTGCTGAAATTTTAAGACTGAAGAAAGTTCCCCGTTGGTTGTGCCGCCAATAAGCGTGATGCCTGGAAACGCTTCCTGAATGCGGTGCAGGATAAGGGCGTGGTCAAAGTCGATCGCCGCAAACAAAATGCCCGCTTGAGGCAGATCGCCAGCCAACGCAACCCGACACTGCTCTAGCAATTCATTCGCTGCCACCAATGAATCTGGATCATTACTGTGACCCACCGCGACCTTAAACATCGTGCTTCCTCCAGGGTTATAGAACGATCGCCGCATCACAAGACAGTGGCTAGACGATTCCTATAACCAGTTTGCCCATCGGCGAGGGGTTTATCGCAGAAGGCAGAGGGCGAGAATAGGGGTTGGTTGTTAGTTGTTAGGGGGCAGGAGGCAGGGGGCAGGAGGCAGGAGGCAGGGGGCAGGAGGCAGGAGGAATGAAGGCTAAAGGATGAAGGATAAAAAAGGAATGAGGGATGAAGGATGAAATCAAAGGCAGCAACAGCAGAGTTTCCGGGTTTGTTACTTCTCCTAACTCAGGTAATGCTATGTAAATTGCTAGCGATAGCAGTGTTTGCGCCTCGATCGAGTACGAAGGGTCAACACTCAGGGGTTAAACGTGAGGTGTTGGCGTGATCGCACACGGCGAACGGTGCTGTGCTACGGAACGGGCAAAAACGGGAAAAAGGTCTTGATGAATTTGCGAAGGCGTAGCAGGTTGAGGTTTTTTTCGAGCGATCGCCCCACTACCGGGCGTGCTGGTCCAGGCTCCTGCAATTCTGCCTGGAGTTGAGCGTACTCGCTGGCTGAAATGGGTTTACCGTCGATTGGCGATCGGGCACCCGTAATAATCTCGGTTCGCAGCACTTCTTCGGGCGTATCGTCTGGGCGAGGTAATGCGTGGGCAGGGGCGATCGCAATCAAAAGCAATCCCATCAGCACCAACGTGCGAGGGGGAAAGGATAAACGATAAACGATAAACGATAAAGGGTTTTCTCTGTGCATCGGGTTTATGGTCTGCTTTGCGTGTGCCATTACTGTATCCTTGAGCGGTCAGCTTAAGAGTTGTTAGTTGTTAGTTGTTAGTTGTTAGTTCATGAACCTTTCCTGACTCCTTCTAAAAACTAAAAACCAAAAACCAAAAACTCCCTTGACAGCCTTCATCCCTCCCCTTTTAGCCTTTAGCCTTCATCCTTTAGCCTTCATCCCCATCCCTCATCCCCGGCGGCAATGGTTCACCACAAAGCTGATGAATCTCACGAATGCGGTCAAAGAGCCACGACTGCTGCTGTCGATACACTGGGATCAGGGCGAGTGGGCTGAGGAGTGCTGCGGCGGCGATATCGGCAATGCTGAATTGATTGCCAACGAGATAAGGGGTGGACTTCCAGCGATCGGCTAGAGCAGCAAAGGCGATCGCGAGTCGTTGACGGGCAAGCTCCACCGCAGCAGGATTCATGTCGTACTGCCAGCGTACAACCTGAATTACGAGTTGGCTAGAAAGGGATGGATCAATCTGCTTCCCGTCGCCACGACGAAAATCGTAGTAGACAAAGCGGGTTGCTGTGCCGATGCTTTCATCCAGCCAATCTTCGAGCAACGCTGCTTCGGTCTGAAGTTGAGGATCAGCCAGAAAGAAGGTGGGATCGGGTTGATGGCGTTCTAGAAAGTGCAGAATGTGGGTGGAGTCGGCGATCGCGGTGGATTCTCCTTCTACCTCTGGCAGCAAAACAGGCACGGTTTTCAAGCCAGTTAGGGGCTTTAGCTTCAGCACATGTGCGCCAGGAGTCAGGTTTTCGACCGTATAGGGGATGTGTTTGTAGCCCAACGCCAGTCGCGCTTTGCGGCAGTAATGAGACGTGCTGAATTGGAGGAGTCGCATCATTCCCGGTTGTTTACCTATGTGGTGTACTCGGCGTTGATTTTGACGTAATCGTAGCTGAGGTCGCAACCCCAGGCTGTGCCAGAGCCGGAACCGCTACCGACACTGACGGCGATCGCCACCGTATCGTCTTTCAAATATTCACCCAGAGCGGCTTGCCGTAAGTAGTTGCTGGCAGCCGAGCGATCAAAGGCTTGGGGTTGACCGTTCTGCATCATGAGAAAGTCACCCAGCTTGATTTGCAGATCATCCTGGTTGAAGATAACGCCTGCCCGTCCCGCCGCACCCGCAATTCTGCCCCAGTTGGGATCGCGTCCGAAGATGGCAGATTTGACGAGGGATGATCCGGCGATCGTGCGGGCAATGAGACGAGCCTCGGCATCATCATTTGTGCCCGAAACTTGCACTTCGACTAAACAGGTTGCGCCTTCACCATCCCGCGCGATCGCCTTTGCTAGATGAATGCACACCTCTGTCAGCATTGCTTCCAACTTATCGGCTTCGGGTCCTGGTTCCGTAATAGCTGGGGTGCGCGACTGTCCATTTGCTAGAGCGATGAGCGAATCGTTTGTGCTGGTATCGCCATCCACTGTGATCTGGTTAAAGCTACGATCGGCGGCTCGGCTCAGCATTTGCTGCCAAAGGTGGGGAGACACGGCTGCATCACAAGTCACAAACGCCAGCATGGTCGCCATATTGGGATGAATCATGCCCGATCCTTTCGCGATACCACCAATGCGAACGGGACGATCCTCTAACGTGGTTTCCAACGCGATCGTCTTGGGTACTAAATCCGTGGTCATAATCGCCTTTGCAGTACTTGCCCCACCCGCTTCTGAAACGTTAGCCACCAGTTGAGGCAAGGCGGCTTTCAAGGCATCCAGCTTAATCCGCTGACCGATGACCCCTGTAGAAGCCAGCAAAATCAATTCGGATGGCACACCCAGCACTTCACTCAAGGCTTTCGCACTTTCCAGCGCATCCTGTAGCCCCAGTGCCCCTGTTGCCGCATTTGCCTGACCTGCGTTGCACAGAATCGCACGGGCACTGGCTTTTGTCTCCAGGCGCTCCCGACAGTAATCGACGCAGGCAGCGCGTACCTGACTGGTGGTAAACACCCCCGCAGCGATCGCCTCTACGTCTGAGACAATCAGCGCCAGGTCAGGCAAACCGGATGGTTTCAGCCCTGCTGTCATCCCCACGGCGCGATACCCTTTAGGTGCTGTGATGCTTCCCGAAATTTCCTGCCACTCTGCCATGCTTGCCTCCGCTTACTCCACCGCATGACTGGCGATTATATCAGGGGGACGGGCGTTTAGTTGTTAGACAGGAGCAGTTGGAAAGGATAAAGGATGAAGGATAAAAGAGGGATGAGGGATGAAAGGTCAGAAGTAGGGAGCGGGAGGAGAGTTATGAGTTGATTGAGCGGTCAGCGGTCAGCGATCAGCTTTTTAGCCTTTAGCCTTTAGCCTTTAGCCTTTCCCTTTCCCCCTTCTGCCCTCTGCCTCCTGCCTTCTGCCTTCGCTTCCTGCCTTCTGCCTTCGCTTCCTGCCTCCAGTTTCTTGCACAAAAAAAAGAGGGAGACACCAAAGCGTCTCCCTCTTATCATCAGGGTGCATCTACTAGACACAGTATGCCACTAATGGGGTGGGGGGTGTCACCCCCTTTTTTATGTTTTTTTGACAAAGGGGCGTTAATTTTTGCCTCACGTCTCCCCAAACGCTTAACCGTTGAGCTGTTTGGCGAGGAGTTGGTTGGTGAGTTTGGGGTCAGCACGTCCGCCTGTTTGCTTCATCACCTGTCCCACAAAGAAACCCAGCATCTTGGTTTTGCCGTTCCGGTACATCTCCAATTCTTTGGGATGGGCAGCAATGACTTCGGCGATCGCGGCTTCGATCGCGCCCGTATCAGAAATTTGAATCAGTCCCTTTTGCTCGACTAAGGCTTTGGGCGATCCCCCTTGAGCGAGCAGGTCGGGCAAGATGTCCTTGGCAATTTTGTTGCTGATAGTGCCGCTGTCGATGAGGCTAATGAGTTCAGCGAGGTCGGCGGGCTGGATGGGGAGATCGGTAATGCTCAAGCTGTTGTTGCTGTTGAGGTAGGCACTGATGTCGCCCATGACCCAGTTGGCGGCTTGTTTGGGGTTGCCACCTGCTGCAACGGTTGCCTCAAAGTAGGCGGCGATCGACTGATCATCCGTCAACACTCGCGCATCGTAAACGGAAAGACTGAGTTCGGTTTCATACCGCTTGCGCTTTTGGGCAGGCAGCTCGGGCAGTTCTGATCGCCATTGTTCTAGTTGGGTTGACGACACTTCAATGGGACCCAAATCGGGTTCGGGGAAGTAGCGGTAATCGCTGGAGCCTTCCTTCACCCGCATACTGATGGTGCGTTGTGCCCCTTCTTCCCACAGGCGCGTTTCTTGCACGATGCGTTCACCGGATTCGATCGCTTCAACTTGCCGCTCAATCTCAAACTCGATCGCCTTTTGAATGGCGCTAAACGAGTTCATGTTTTTGATTTCGACTTTGGTGCCAAATTCGGCACGACCCACAGGACGCACAGAAATATTGACATCGCAGCGCAGCGAGCCTTCCTGCATGTTGCCGTCGCTCACGCCCAGATAGCGCACAATCCGCCGGAGTTCTTGCGCGTACTCTGCCGCTTCCCTCCCACTGCGAATGTCTGGCTCTGAAACGATTTCGATGAGCGGTACTCCTGCACGGTTGTAGTCCACCAGCGAATAGGTGGAGCCGGAAAGTCGATCGCTCCCGCCATGCACCAATTTGCCCGCGTCTTCTTCCATGTGCAGACGGGTCACACCGATGCGTTTGCGGGTGACGGTGCCCGTTTCTTTGTCGTACAGCTCAATTTCGAGCCAGCCATGTTCGGCGATCGGCAAATCGTACTGCGAGATCTGGTAGTTCTTGGGCAAGTCGGGGTAGAAATACTGCTTGCGATCGAACTTGCTGTACGGGGCAATCTGACAATTCAGCGCTAACCCAGCTTTCACCGCGTACTCCAGCACCTTCTGATTCAGGACAGGCAGCACTCCCGGCAAGCCCAGGCAAATGGGATCGATGTGGGTGTTGGGCGTGGCTCCAAAGGCAGTGGAGCTGTTGGAGAAAATTTTGGTTTGGGTGCTGAGCTGGCAGTGTGTTTCTAACCCAATGACAGCTTCATACTGAGTTTTTACCGGAGCGGCAGTAGTCATAGACCTTTTCAGCTTGCGACTGTGGAACAGTTAGCTCTATCTTAGCCGTTGTGGGAGACCACGTATGACGCTCTCTTTTGAGGAAGACATGGCACAACAGGCGTTTTTGTCGGAAACTATTGTCAGTCGATCGCGCCCAACCGATTAAACCACGCAAACCTCGGAGACCTTAACCAAAGGAGCGGGCACTGATTCACATGGCGGCTCAAACCTCGGAGGTTTTAGTCAAAATGCGTCAGTCCTGTTTTTATAAGAATCGCTCTTAATTTAAACCTTGAATTGCCTGAGCAACACCTTAAAGAGGAGAAATGACGATGCAGAATCAGATCAACAATGAAATGCAAATCACCATTTACTATCTGAATGGTCAGACCGAAGCCTACACCTTTTCTCAGTTTGCTGACCCTGCCGCACTGGAGCAAGAAGTTCAGCAGGAGATCCGGCGGATTCTGGACAAGGAATGGTGGTTTTTCCATCTGGCAGAGCAAACGGTCTGTGTGAATAGAGCCAATGTGGCAAAGATTGAGTTGAAGCCTACGATCGCTCAAATTCACGGTGAAGGGGTATTTGCCAATGCCCAGCGCGTCACAGCGTTGAGTCGTGCTCATACGTAGACAGAAGACAGTCGTAGACAGAAGGCAGTCGTAGGCAGAAGACAGTCGGTGTTGTCAGCTATAAACTCCTTGGAGAACCGTTTTTTTGACGACGTTTTTTTGATGGCAGAGGCATGTCTCAAAGCGGTGAAGGGCGAGCGATCGCAGGGTTTATCAGCCGCCCTCTCGTCTTTTACGCCTAATTCTTGACACGTCTGGGACGTAAACTGCTACTATAGACTCTGGTAATGCGTTGGGGCGTCGCCAAGTGGTAAGGCAGCGGGTTTTGGTCTCGCCATCCCTAGGTTCGAATCCTAGCGCCCCAGTTTTTTGGCTCGTTTTTAAGTGTCTTTGCTTGAAGTACAGGGTGTTTCAAGTGCAGGATGTACGTACCATCAGGTTGAGCAGATGTTCGGCAACATCGGGCAGATGGTTGCAAAGACCTGTATGCACTCGCGAAGTCTGAATAATCGTGCTGCGAGGCGCAACCAGCCAGTGAAAGCGTTCCCTCATGGGTAGTTGACCGATCGCGCCTGCCGCTTTACCACCTGCACACATTACCGGAATCGCTGCCAGATAGCTTTGAATCAGGTCGAGATCTAGCGTGGGGTCGATCGCCAGCAACCGCGACTCATCCAGTGCAATGCGCGCTTCAAGAAAGCGGCGGCTGTCACAGGAAACAATCACCCCCACATTGAGAAACTCTTCACGCTCAACCTTGGGGACGACGCGAATAATGGCGTAGTCATACGTGAAGCGATCGAGCACGCAATGCCTCCTCCAGAAACGCGTGGGGTGCTTCTAATCGTCTCACCAAATATTCACGGTAAGCATCCCGATGCTGCACTACATCAGCAAAGGGAGAACCGTCTACTAACCATGTGTCAGGAATCAGTTGCAAAATGTGGTCGATCATGGCTGGGGTAAGGCGTGCGGTCAACAGAGCATCTGCTGCTTGCAGTTCGTTAGCAAAGCGTAGTAGCACATGATCTTTGATCGCCGCAAAGGAGGCTTGACTGCGATCGCGGTAGTTTTGCCAGGTGTGATGGAAGTAAAGCGATGCTCCGTGGTCAATGAGCCAGAGTTTGCGGTGCCAGACCAGCATATTGGCGTTGCGCGGTGTGCGATCGATGTTGGTGACATAGGCATCAAACCAGACGATTTCTGACGCAAGATTTGCTTCGGCTTGCCCTGCGATCGGGTCAAAGGTGACGGAACCGGGCAGGTAGTCTAAGGCAAGGTTCAGCCCTGCACTCGCCCGAATTAAATCTTGAATTTCAGGATCTGGCTCTGTGCGAGCGAGATCCGGGTCAAGCATCACAAAGACAACTTCAGGCACGGGCAACCCAACGGCACGGGCAATTTCTCCAGCGACCAGCTCTGCAATCAGCGCTTTGGCTCCCTGACCCGCTCCTCGAAATTTGAGTACATACATGCCGTCATCATCGGCTTCGATAATGGCAGGCAGAGAGCCTCCTTCACGTAGCGGGGTGACATAGCGTGTGGCAGTGACCGTTCGCAAATTCATTCTGGGTCATCATGCTCCGACAAAAGGTTCGTAACGTTGAGCGTTCATCTTGTTTGGTGTTCATATTGTCTGGTATAAAGACTAGCGCTTCTTGCTGCTGTCGTTCTGCCGATCGCGCGATGAGGCACAAACCAAGTTGGCTTTTTGGAGCTTGAAGAGTAGCATGGCATCTATGCAGATGGTTTGTGAGGATTCTATGCAGCGCGGCTGCTTGTTTTGTGAGTATGACTAGAGATTCGGGCACACCAGACCGTCGACCGTCAAAGCGATCGCCAAAACCTAGAAACAGTGGGACGTTGCCTCAGCAGTCAGCGCCTCGTCCGGTCGCAGCGACTTCGGTTTCGCAGTCCCAGATGCAGGCAGGCTCAGCTTTGCCACCCCCACCCCCTATGCCCTCGCAGCCGCCGAAGCCACGGGTTGCTAAGACAACTAACCCGGACGAACCAGCGTTTAGCAACGCCTCTGGTGCTTACCCCTCTGGTGCTCACCCCCCTGGTGCTCATAGGCTACCGCGCCGTTGGTTGCGCTGGCTCTATAGCTGGAAGTTTTGGCTGCTGGCAACTGGAGTGGGCTGTGTGGGTACCGGAGCGTTAGCCTTAGCGCTGCTGCTGCAATTGCCAGGGTTGCCTAACTGCCCAGCGATTTTTTGGCCCCTGGCTTCAGCGTCGTTACGCTTTGAGTGTGCGCGATTGGCAGCCAGTAAGCAAACCTCAACCGACTTGCTACAGGCGATCGCGCTGGTGGATTCTCTTCCCAAAGATCACCCGCTGCGAGATGAAGCCGATCGCCTGGTGGAACTCTGGTCACTGGAAGTCTTGAAGCTGGCAGAAGCCGATTTCAACGCGGGGAAGCTGAACGAGGCGATCGCGGCGGCACGGCGGATCTCCCCCAAAGTGTCTGCCTACAAACTGGTGGAAGAACGGGTGCAGCGCTGGCAAACCATCTGGTCTAAAGCAGAAACCCTTTACCGCAAAGCTGAAGCATCCTTACGTGACCTCGATTGGCGACAGGCGTTTTCCTACGCGGTGCGCTTGCTGGATGTGGATAATACCTTCTGGCAAACCACCAAGTACAACGAACTGAGCGGCAAGATTACAGCATCGCGGGAAGATGGCAATACCCTGGGTAAAGCGCAACGGCTGGCTGATGATGGCGGACTGACCAACTTGTTAGAAGCCATCAAGCTGGCACAGTCCATTAAGCCGGAGAGCTACGTGCATCAAGCGGCGCAGAAGGCGATCGGAGACTTTGGGCAGAAAATGGTTGAACTAGCGCAGGCAATGCTCGATCGCCGCGACTTACAGGGAGCTTTGAATGTCTTGGGCAAAATCCCCGATGTCGTCAAGCTCAATGAGCAAGTGAAAGACCTGACCGTGCTGGCAAATGCTCAGTCCCAGGTGTGGCTAAACACCGTGCCAGATATTGAAGAAGCGATTTCTCAGGCGCAGCGGATTCAACCCAATCGCCCACTCTATCGCAAAGCGCAGCAACTCATCGTCCGCTGGCAGCTTGAAATTGAAGCGATCGCCCAACTTGAGAAAGCACGCATTTTGTCCCAGCCCGGTACGATTGCCGATCTATCAGCCGCGATCGCCGAAGCTTCTACCATTGCTCGCTCAAACCCTCGTTGGGATGAAGTGCAAAAGCAGATTCAAACCTGGATAGCGCAAATTCAAACCATCGAGGATCGTCCAATTTTAGAGCAGGCAGAACAAATTGCCGCGCAGGGTGATCTGGTTTCGTTGCAGGCAGCGGCAGCGCAGGCAAATCAGATTGCTCCAGGACGAGCGTTGTACAAAGAGGCGCAAAGCAAAGCTCGTACCTGGACAGCCCAGGTGCAACAGATTCAAGATCAGCCCTACCTCGATCGCGCCAGAGAGTTCGCCAACGCAGGTGATCTACCCTCAGCCATCAGAACAGCCGAGCAAATTGGCTCCGGGCGATCGCTCTATGCGGATGCTCAGGTGGATATTAGACAATGGCGCAAGCAGCTACGCAATCAGGAGCTTCAGGCACAGGCAGAGCAAAATCTGCAGGCGGCTCGACAATTAGCCAACTCAGGGTCTCCAGACGGCTTAGCTAACGCCATTCGGATGGCAGAGCAGGTGCCAGCGGGTAGTGCGCTGCGATCGGATGCGGACAATGCGATCAATGAATGGAGTACCCAGCTTTTGCAAGTCGCCAAGAGTCAGTCGGTTTACGATGTGCCAGAGGCGATCGCCGTTGCCCAAAAAATTCCGTCGCGTTCGGGTGCTTACGCGGAGGCACAGCAAGAGATTCAGACATGGAAGAAGGCGATCGGGCAATAGCTCAATGCGAGATACGAGAGGGGATAGGACGTTGTACTACTCTCTTTCTTGCTGTACTTCCATGAGCTCTTGAATCTTCGCTTCATACTTTGCGAAAATGCTCCGATAAGACCCTAAGAAAAGAATGGTCTGCTTTATTCTGAAGCCAGTCCGAAAGAGCAACAAAGCGTAGCCGACAAAGAGCCAGGTTACATCTTTGTACCAAAAGTAAAAACTGATAAAAAGCAGTGAAGGAATGATGTAAGTCAACTCCCATGTCACATACAGCGATGGCTTTGAGAGTGCTCGATCGCGGTAAGCATTGAGAATATATTTTTCTCGTGCTGTAAAGCCAACCAATTCATCCATATAGCATTAGGTGCTGAGCGTTGTGTTTAGCATAGACAGCTTTTTGTTGTAACTAACTTCATTTCTCTGCATCAAGCGAGCTTTCATCCCTACCGTTACCTAAACCGTAACAATTCCAGGTTTTCATTTTAGCGAGGTCATAATAGCAGCCATCCAATGTTCTTCACTGAGGGCTACCGATGCTGTTCTGGACTGACGATCGCCTATGGGATGATGCCCGCACGTATCAAATCCTCTTCCTGGGACTCTTTCTAGTGGTGGGTTTGGGCACACGGGATTGGTCGCTGAAACCCGGCATGATTGCGGTGGCGATCGCAACGTGTGTAACGACTCAGTGGGTGATGGTTGGCGTGAGGCAGAAGGCAGAGGGCAGGGGGCAGAAGGCAGGAGCAGGGGAAGCGGAGGAGGCAGGGGGAGCAGGAGAGGAGAGGGGTGGGGAGTCGGGAGTCGGGAATTGGGAGTCGGGAAAATTCAAAGCCTTTAGCCTTTCGCCTTCCGCCTTTAGCCTTCATCCCTCATCTTTTAGCCTTCCTCCTTTAGCCTTCATCCTTTCCCCTGCCTTTCTCTCCTCTCTCCCCAGTGCTCTTGTCACCTCACTTGGACTCAGCATCCTCCTTCGCGCCGATCATTACAGCACAATGGTTTTCGCGTGTGTGGCGGCGATCGTCAGCAAATTTCTGATTCGAGTTAACGGGAAGCATGTCTTCAACCCAGGTAATTTTGGCATTGTGGCAGCGCTCCTACTCACACCAGATGCGTGGGTATCACCGGGACAGTGGGGCGAAGAAGGCTGGTATGCCCTGATGTTTTTAAGCTGCGGTGGGTTGGTGGTGGGGCGAGTGGGACGGTGGGATACGACGATCGCCTTTCTGGGTAGCTACGCCGTGCTGGAGGGTATCCGCAACGTCTTGCTGGGCTGGACATGGGATGTGTGGGCGCATCGCCTGATGAGTGGTTCGCTGCTCATGTTTTCTCTGTTTATGATCACTGACCCGCGCACCATTCCCAATGCTCGAATCGGTCGATTGCTGTGGGCAACGGCGATCGCGCTCCTCACCTTCTTTCTCCGCAACTACCTGTTTCTTTCAACCGCTGTCTTCTGGGCACTCTTCGCGCTGGCACCGTTGAGCATTTTGATCGATGCCGTTTTTCCGGGCGATCGCTTTGTTTGGCAGAGTCGAGCGAAGGAAGCAGAGGAGGCAGGGGAGGCAGAGGGGGCAGGGGAGGGAGAAATGACAGCACTGGTTACTTAAAGCTCGTAAATCCGGGCAGCTATCAGCCGTCAGCTATCAGCCAAAGCTCAAAACTCAAAACTCTTCTCCCCCTGCCTCTTCTAACAACCAACAACTTCCTTTACCTTCTGACTCCTTCTAACAATCAACAACTAACAACCAACAACTTCCTCTGTCTTCTGACTCCTCTCCAACAACTCAAAACTCAAAACTAATCATGAAACCCCTACGTATTCTCATAACCTTATTGTTTACCTGTCTTGTTTGCCTGCTGGTTGCTCCGAGTGCGTGGGCGTTCTGCGGCTTTTACGTCGCAAAAGCAGATGCCAAACTGTACAACCAGGCTTCGCAGGTGGCGATCGCGCGTGCAGGCAATCGCACGGTGCTAACGATGGCAAATGACTTTCAGGGCGAAGTGAAAGATTTTGCGATCGTCGTGCCTGTCCCAGTAGTGCTGCGGAAGGATCAGATTAAAGTGGCTGACCCCAAAATCATTGAGCGGTTGGATGCCTTTAGTGCGCCCCGTCTGGTGGAATATTTTGACGAAGATCCGTGTGAGCAGCGGCTGTACGAGCGGGCGGTTCCGGCTCCCTCTGCTGCGTCAGGAGCGGCTCAGGAGTCAAACAGAGCACGTAGAGACTCGCTGGGTGTGACGGTAGAAGCCCGCTATACTGTGGGCGAGTATGACATTCTGTTACTGAGCGCCAAGGAATCGGATGGATTGCAGACCTGGTTGAATCAGAATGGCTACAAAATTCCCAAAGGGGCGAACCAACTGCTAAAGCCTTACATTCGGCAGAAGCTAAAGTTTTTCGTGGCAAAGGTCAATTTGAATGAATACGATAAAGCGGGCTATCAATCCCTCCGTCCCCTGCAAATAGCCTACGAGTCGCCACGTTTTATGCTGCCCATTCGGTTAGGCATGATCAATGCAAAAGCCGCACAGGATTTGCTCATCTACGTGCTTTCACCCGAAGGACAAACGGAAGTCACAAACTATCGCACCGTGAAAGTGCCGTCAGATTCGGAGATTCCAGTGTTTGTGAAAAATGAGTTTAGCGATTTTTACAAGGCAATGTTCCAGACGGCATACGATCGCGAAGATCGCAAAGTTGCCTTTATGGAATATGCGTGGGATATGGCAAACTGCGACCCCTGTTCCGCAGAGCCACTGTCACCAACAGAACTGAAACAAGCGGGTGTTTTCTGGCTCGACAATCCAGACGATGCGGTTCCCATGCCATCAGGTGGATTCCGTCCCCGTCGTTTCCCCTCCTCCAATGTTTTCATCACCCGTCTGCACGTCCGCTATACCCGCGATAAGTTCCCCGAAGATCTGGTCTTTCAGGAAACGGGCAACCGCGAGACGTTCCAGGGTCGCTATGTGCTGCGTCATGCCTTTACCGGAGCGCCGAAGTGTCAGGCAGCATACCAGTATCGCCGATCGCTCCCCCGTCGGTTTGAGCAACAGGCACAAAACCTGTCGCGCCTGACCGGATGGAACATTCAAGACATTCGTAAAAAGCTGCCGCAAATCGAAGGTGATGCGCGTCCCTTTTGGCAACGGATTCTATCCAGCCTGGTTGGTCAATAGCAATTGGATAGTAAGTACGATCGCGCTGTCCAACCGTGGAGGTCATGAATTGTCTTCCATTGTTGGACAGTACGATGGAGTCGAAGGCAGAATAAGAACGTTGCAACTCAAAGAAGTAGGTAGTTATGGATAGCTTGAACGATCTGCTTCAAAAAACCTTCTATTTTGGGGCAGGGTTAGTCGCGGTGACGATCGAACAAATCGAGCGCTTGGATGAAAGCATCGCCGCGGTACAGGTCGAGGTGCAGCAAACCGTGGATGACCTGATTGCACGGGGCGAACAGGTGATGACCCAAACTCAACAATCGTCCGCTGAAACGGACTGGCAGGTAGCCCCGCTCCATCGCCGCCTGGTGATGTTACTCAACGGGAATGAATCGTTAGCAAGGCATCTCGTGGAAGAGGCTCAAGCACAAAATCCCGATCGCTCTCTCATGTGGATTTACGAAAAAGTGATTCACGATCTGGAGCGCGATCGGGGCTTATAGTTCAGTATGCATTGATCGCCACTGTTACCGCCCAATACCGACAATCTTATGGAATGAAAAGTCTCCTTGAGCCTCGGTACTCATCAAGATCAAAGACAATCTCAATCAGCCGATCAACACACCGATTGCTATAATCAGCATCGGTCAGAATTCGATCAGCATCTCCAACGGTGACAACGGGCAGTGATGTCGATGTATTTTCTTCACGCATCACTTGCTCTAGAGAATTCTTGTCTTTTATACTCCGATTGGCTGTTAGCAAGATCATTTGATTTTTCTGTGCAAACCGCCACACATTTCTATCACTACTCGTGATGGGTAATGCAAGCGCTTCAAAGGTGAGAAAGCGAATGGACAGGAGATCAAGCCAGCCTAGACTAGCAATATAACCTGACAAAAGTAGAGCATGTCCTTCAAGATTGTGATCGACTAGAAAAATCATGCCTAGACTCACGCAAAGCTTGATGTTTTGCCTTCTGTGCTTGAAGTTTTCCCCAGGCAGATTCCATACCTGCCTTAGGTGGCTCTGTCGCAAGTCGGGCAATGAGATCATGGTTCCGAGCTTCGTAATACTGTCGAAGTTCCTCAGCTTCCTTCAGTACAATTTGATACTCGGCTTCGACTTCCGCGCGATTTTTCTCAATGTAGGCAAGAGCAACGTTAATTTGCTCATCGGTTAGGTTAAAGAGACCACGGATGAACTTGGGTGGGTACTGAGCTGTCAGATAATCCATCACATCATAAAGAGTGATGCGCGTACCTGCGATCGTCAGTCCGCGTTCTGTGCGAGTAATTCCTGTCTGTTCACTGGCTGTTAGGGTCATCGCTTTAGCCCTATGGGAACCATACTTCTATGCTACCTGACCCAGTTAACCAGATTAATCTATCGTGACGACTGGCAAAGGAAACGTGTGAAAAAATCCACACTCATATGTCTATAGATACTTTTGTAGTCTAACAATCCTTTACAGTGACTCTAGCCAAATTGGATCATCTTTATGAATGGTGCCGCCTTGTAAGACTGAGGCACGGATGCCTGCAATCACGTTATTATGCTTTGCCGTTGTTTGCAAAATGCCCAAATCATTCGGCAAACCAGCTTGAGCTAGCGTTGTCACGACACAGCGAGGGCAGGCGGTATCGATGCTGAGGCGTACTTCTTCACCGATCGCCAGCACGCCACCGACCCAGGCATCTTCCACAAACGTTGCCTCATCAGACACGGGCTTGATCAACAAATTGGGTCGAAAGCGACGCAAATCAAACTGCCCCTCTGGATAAAGTTCCTGAAGACATGCCAATGTTGCGGTCGTGATCGCGTGGATAGGGCAGGAATCGAAAAACGTACCCGGTGGCAACACTAGCTCGGTGATGGCTTCCTGATGTGCCGTGCCTTCAACGTTGGGCCAGTATTGATCCAGGCTGGCGGTTGCTGGAGCTGCGGTTAAAAGCTGTACCTCTCGATCGAGCAGCCCAGAGAGAATACGGCTGGTGTCGATCGCCTCACTCAGTACCGACCCACCATCCGGCAAGGAAACGCGCACTGGAGGAAGGGTTTCACGCTCCGGAGTCTCTGTATATGCCGCCTGAAAATCCAGCAGCTTTGCCCATCTTTTCGGATTCTTGGCACTGGCAACCCTGCCGCTTTGCACATCCAGCAGCGCATATGCTCGATCGCCCAACAGCCCGTGCTTTGTGACTTCTGATGCCTCCAGTTCTTCTCCCAGCATCGATTTTACGGGATAACGCCAGAGTGTTTCAATTGAACCAACAAGCGATCGCGCCATACATCACACCGTGCTTACAACTGGCTAACGCTAGCAGGGTTGCAGCCATGCGGGAGTATCAAACTGTACACGATCCTAAGGATGGCGCAAGGTCGCTTCCAGGAGTGCTTGGCGCTGCTCTGTACATTCGGTAGCTTTGGCGTAGTCGCCGATCGCGTAATAGGCAACACGCAGACTACCCAACACTTGTTCGGCAATGCGGTGATCCTTCATTTTGTGGGCGATCGCTAAGCGCTGTTCGTAGTAGTCGATCGCGCGTGCATAGTTGCCGAGGGCATCGTAGCCAACGCCAACGCTACCCAGTGCTTGTTCTTCGCCACGACGATCGTGAGTTTCCCGCGTGACATGCAGCCATTGCTTACTGTATTCAATCGCGCGATCATAGTCGCCAAGGGCATAGCAAGCATTTCCTAAATTGCGTAGAATCTGACCTTCGATGCGACGATCGTTGAATTCTCGTGCCAGCACCAGGCGTTGCTGATAGTAATCGATCGCGCGGGTGTAGTTGCCCAGCGCATAACAGGCGTTGCCTAGATTTTTAAGAATCTGCTCCTCAATCTGGTCATCTTGCAGTTCACGCGCAATCACCAGGCTTTGTTCTTCACAGCGAATGGCAGCCTCATAATCGCCCAATGCCTTGTGAGCCAAACCCAGATTGTTCAATGCAGCCATTTCACCCCGCCGATCGCCAATTTCTTGCGCGATGGTCAGACTTTGCTGCTGGTACTCGATCGCCTTCATCTGTTCTTTGAGATGACGATAGGCATTGCCCAAGTTGCCGAGGATTTTGACAATCCCCCGGCGATCTTGAAGCGTTTGTGCAATGTCTAAGCTTTGCTTGGAATATTTAATGGCTCTGGCGTAGTCTCTCAGGCTGTAGTGAGTCAAGCCCAGACCGCTCAGTGCTTTCTCTTGCCCAGGCACGTTTCCACAATCGCGACAAAGCAAAAACGCTTGCTGAAAGGCTTTTAATGCTGCTTCAAATTGCCCTGTATGGTAATGCTCACAGCCCTCATGGAGGAGACGCTCTGACATCGCCTGCGTGGCATCGGCGATGAGCGTTTCGCTGACGTTCGGGGTTAGGAGGCTCGTTTTGAGCAATTCATGCTCAGAGGGAAACACGGTTTCGCGGGAAGATGCAGGCGTTGCGTCGATCGCTGCAAGGTCGCTATTCATAGTTAGTTTTAGGGAACAAGCTTGATGGGTTGAGGCGTTGAATGGGAATGAACGCTTAGACTGTGCATGTGCTTTTCTGGACGAGTCGCGACGACCAAACCCAGCTCAAAACGCCGTGGTTCAACTTTCACAGGCGATCGCATCTCGTCCGGCTTGGTTCAGAGTGGGTCAATCTTAGCGGCACACTTGACCAGGACGCACCCTCGCGTTCAATGGCATCACACCCTTACCACAACACAGCCTACCGCTTTCACGTAGAGACGGATTCCGTAAATTCTCTAGCTTTCTCCACTTTATAGAAAAAAATTTCCGTAGAATTATGGAGATGCATTTTATTCCTTAACATTATTCCTTAACAACAGCAGCAGGACCGACGAGAGACAGATAGGGTTCCATGAGGTAATGGTCTGCCGCAGACTGCACCGCTTCCAATGTGACAGCGTTCAACTGCTCCTGAAACTGAGCATCAAAAGCAATGCCCAGACCCAATGTTTCATACCAACCAAACGTTTGAGCAATTTGCGCATTGGTCTGCTTGCCAAGTGCCTGCTGCCCCAGGATCTTATCTTTGGCGGCCTGCAAGGTTTCAGGGTCAAAGGGATGAGTGCGCAGTCGATCGACTTCTGCTTTTAACCCCGCGATCGCGATCGCGGTATTTTCGGGTGCGGTGCCCATATAAACGACGAAAGGCGCAGGATGCAGCCGTGTTGGGTAAAACGCCGAAACGTCGTAGGCTAACCCACGCTTTTCGCGCAATTCCACAAACAGGCGACTGGATAGCCCATTGCCCAGGTAGCTATTGAGCAGTTTCAGCGCCGTGTATTCTGCCATCGAATGGTCACGAGAGGCTGGAGAAGGCGGCACAGAGGGTGTTCCGGTTTGCTGTAGGGCTTCATTGTGCTCAGGTACAACCGCTGGGGCCAGGTAGCCCAACATCACGATCGACTGCTGCGTTTCTTGAGCGATCGCGGCTTTGATGGGACGTGCGGTGATGGCAGGTAATGTGAGTATCGGTAACGGCGTTTCAGGTGGTTGCCAATCGCCAAAAACGCTCTCTATAAGCGCGATCGCAGCATCCGGCTGAATGCGACCCGAAAGGCTGACAACCATGTTGTCTGGGCGAAAGTGCGTTTGGTGATAGTGCTGGAGATCGGCGCGATCAAGCTGTGACACACTGGCTTCAGTACCTAAACCGGAGAGGGCATAGGGATGATCGCCATACACAATCTGCCGGAGCTGGTCGTAGGCGATCGAAAACGGTTGCTCTTGCTGAGAGCGAATCGCCTGAATGGTTTGGCGGCGCTCCAGATCAATTTCATGCTGTGGAAAGCTGGGCGATCGCAACAACTCCCCAGCGAGCTGCAGCAGTTCTGAAAAGTCTGAAGACACCGTTTTGAGGCTAAGCAGAAAGTAGTCTGTCGCAGAATCTGTACCCAGGCTGGCACCCACCGATTCGACCTGTTCGGCAATCTGTAAAGACGATCGCTGCTCGGTACCTTTGGTGAGCACAGATGCTAGCAAGTGCGCCAGCCCTGCTGTTTGAGTGGTTTCCCACTGGCTGCCTGCCCTTACAAAGATACGGGTGGCAATGATGTCAGCGGATGGGTTTTCCCACACCAGCACAACCATACCGTTAGCAAGCACTGTACGGGTTTGGGGTAACTGTTTGATGCCTAAATTCACGCAATTATCCTTGTTGCAAAGAGCCGCTAACCCAATGGTCTAACAACGGTCGCGGCATAGTGATAGGGCGAAAGGTAGTGGCTGGCGAGACATTGAAGGTCACTAGCCTGGATAGCCTGGAGGCGCTGTGGATAGGTGGTGGCAATATGAGGCTCAGCCAGAATGCTGTAATAGCCGTAAAGCCCAGCCAGTTGACTGGGGGTTTCAGTAGAAAACGCGTAGTCATTGCAGAGCAACCGTTTGCAGCGGGCAAGCTCTGCTTCCGAAATTGGGGTCGCAGCTAGTTGGGAGAGCCGATCGCAGATGATGGCTTCCACCCGCTCTAAGTTTTCGGGATCAAGCCATGCACTGATCGTAAACAAGCCCGACTCCCGCTGGAGCGAAAAGCTGCTGCCGATCGCTTGCACTAAATGGCGTTCTTCTCGTAGTTCCCAGACCAACCGTGATGTTCGTCCTTCAGCCAGCAACACCGAAAGAATGTCCAGTCCATACGCCGCTTGCAGTTGCTTGTCAATTTCCTGCGATTGAGAATCGACTCCTGGTCCAATCCAAGCCATTAACAACCGGGCTTGCTCTAGCCGGGGCAAAAAAAGTTCTTGACGACGAATATCGGTAATGGGCGGTTCGGCTTCCGCCACAAGGCGAGGGCAGTCTAGAGGCACTGGAAAGGTATGAAACGTCTGGCTCACCAGGTCGATCGCTGCGCTTTGAGGAAAATCTCCCACCATCACCACTGTCATCTGCTCGGGTTGGTAATGAGCACGATGAAACTGGCGCATTTCGGCAGGCGATCGGGCAGCTAGCGACTCCTCAGTACCTAAGATGGGACGACCATACGGATGGCGCTGGTACACCATTTCGTTGAGTGCCTGAAATGCCAGCCAATCAGGGTTGTCATACGATTGATTAATTTCCTCCAGGACAACCTGACGCTCTCGATCAAATTCGTTGTCTGGAATGACAGCATGGAGTAGCAACTCGGACAGATAGGGCAAGGTTTCTTCCAGGTGCTGTGCTGCGGTTGTAATGAAGTAATGCGCGTAGTCGTAGCTTGTGGCTGCGTTCGTGATGCCACCCCGTCGCTCGATCGCCAGGTCAAACGCACCCGGAGCCAGCCGCTCAGTGCCCTTAAAAATCATGTGCTCTAGAAAATGCGCCATACCAGACCATTCATCGGGTTCGGCGATCGCGCCTGCCCTGACCCAAATGTCAACAGCGGCAACCGGGGTACCAGGAGTGCGTTGGTGAATAAGTGTTAACCCGTTACACAGCATCACCACATGCGCTGGCAACCGCGTTGGACTGAGAACCGCAGGCAAATCAAGTAGACTCAATAGTTCAATTCAGGACGGAATGTCTCTGCCTTTACCAAAATTATAGAGAACCTTGACTCTACCGATACGCGTCTTACGATCGCTTCACCAGCACCAATTGGCTGCAATCCTTGTAGGTCAGGGTCATTAGTTCATGACATCGCTTTGCAAGAGGGTGAAAAGTTATCCTTTCCTCACATTTGTTTGGTTGCACTCACATTTGTTTGGTTGCACGTAGTAGAGGCGCTGAAGAAACTCTATCCATAGAAGGAGCACCAGAGACAGGTGTAATCTGTGCTTATGCGATAGAATTTACTCGTTAAGTTCTGTTTCTATATGTCTCTCAGACTTTTGTAGTCCATGGCTCTTGTAGTCCATAGAGGCGGAGCGATCGTTCCTGTCGAGTTTACGGCTGTAGACCCTGAATCGGCAGGTTTTAGACTTTAAACGCACATTAAACAGAGAGAAGAACACATGGCATTTGAACAATCCCCCCTTCCTTACGACTTCAACGCCCTGGAGTCGCATGGTATGAAAGGTGAAACCTTTGAGTATCACTACGGTAAGCACCACAAGGCATACGTTGACAACCTGAATAAGCTGGTTGCAGACACCGAACTGGCAGATAAATCCTTGGAAGACGTGATCAAGCTCTCGTTCAAAGATTCATCTAAAGCAGGCATCTTCAATAACGCGGCTCAAGTCTGGAACCACACCTTCTTCTGGAGTAGCCTATCACCCAATGGGGGTGGTTCACCCAGTGGTACCCTTGCCAAGCAAATCGACGCATCGTTTGGCAGCTTTGACAAATTCAAGGAAGAGTTTACCAACGCTGCCACCACTCAATTTGGTAGCGGCTGGGCCTGGTTGATTGATGATAACGGGACGTTGAAAGTCACCAAAACACCCAACGCAGAAAATCCACTGGCGCACGGTCAAAAAGCACTTCTGACCCTCGACGTGTGGGAGCATGCTTACTACATCGACTTCCGCAACGCTCGCCCTGCCTTTATCAAGAACTACCTTGATAACCTCGTGAACTGGGAGTTTGCAGAGCAGAATTTGTCGGCTTATTAGGTCGATTATTTTCTGAAGGATCAATTTCTAAAGCTTTAAAGACAGCCATGCAATTTGTGTGGCTGTTTTTTATGGAGCGATCGCAATCAAACAAGACTTACAGCAATTTTCAATCAAGTGAAGTACAGACCCATGCAGGGAGTCAAGTAGTCAAGAGGGTAAGGTGTACCTCAGCAAATTGGAAAACGCTGTAATACATTTTGACTAAAACCTCGGAAGTTTCAGCCGCTGTATTGGTCAAGATGCTTAATTTCTTTAAAACCTTCGAGGTTTGTATAAGTTCGATCACAATGAAGTACGATCGCTAGAGGCTGTCATTAATTACTACTACATATTGCTTGCAGTAAGGATTCCAGCCCCTAGCCTGGTGTGTTGGGACGGGCGTGACACTGCTGATATTGCAAGGTTTCGGAGCTAATTGATGACACGCCCTAGACTAACCATTAGAAAGATATTTCTTATAGCCAGCTCTTCTTAGGTGCAACTCATTTTTCGCCGAGTTAAGTCGGCATTTTTTACTATTCCTCACACCAACGATTGGCTTCAAGCTATTGGCTTGCTGCTGATCTTTGCCTTCGTTTATCTACCGATCGGCTTTGGGCTAGGGTTTCTTGAGCTTGATGTGCGATCGTCCTGGCAGACGGTTGTAAGCGTAAGTCTAGGGGCATTGTTTATGCCATCCTTGCTCGAAGAATTAGGCTTTCGAGTGCTACTGCTTCCCCATCCAGCAGAATCCACTTCACCCTCAACGCGATGGCTTTTCAGTGGTTTTAGCTGGCTCCTCTTTGTGGCTTATCACTTACATCCCCTTGTTCCTTCTTTTTTTAGAACACTTGCCTTCTTGCTTGGAGCCGGGTTACTTGGCATCATCTGCACCCTGTCGTATCTCAAGAGCGGCTCCGTCTGGATACCTATTTTCATCCATTGGGCGATCGTGGTGGCATGGTTGCTTCTCTTTGGAGGTTTGAAACGCTTTCACGGTTAGAAGCCAAACGGATGCAGCGGATATGCGATCGTCAACAGGTGAAAAAAGCATCCGTTTCATCCGTTCCCATCCGCTGCCCACTCATCGTTCGACAGCATGAAATAGCCCCGACTGCCAAACTGGGCTTCAAAGAGAAAAGCGAGCAACCCTAAAGTTACCCGCTTTTGCTAAAGATCGTCCTCTTTGATCAGGTGTCTTACTTATTCGGTGAGAGTGTCCGGCGCTTAGTGATCATGCGGTATGCCTCAATGACATCGCTTTCCTTCCAGGTGCTAAACCCATCAATGCCGATACCGCACTCGTAACCAGCATTCACCTCACGCGCATCTTCCTTCATCCGCTTCAGCGAATCCAGGTTGCCTTCGTAGACCACATCGCCACCACGGCGAATGCGAACCTTGCAGTTACGCACCAGCTTACCAGACTGAACGTAGCAGCCTGCGACGGCTCCACGCCCCACCGGGAAGACTGCACGCACTTCAGCTTGACCCAGCGGTTCTTCAATGAGTTCGGGTTCAAGTAGACCTTCCATTGCGGCTTGAATATCGTCGAGCAGCGCATAGATGATGTTGTACTCACGAACATCTACCCCCGCACGATCGGCAGCCTGACGGGCACCTGTCGCCAGGGTGGTGTTAAACCCAATCATGACAGCATCACTCGCGGCGGCTAAATCAACGTCGGTTTCGCTAATTTCACCCGGAGCGGCATACAGCACCCGTACCTGCACTTCGTTCTGAGGCAACTGCTTGAGGGCACCTAAGAGCGCCTCTACAGAGCCTTGCACGTCTGCTTTCAGAACAAGGTTCAGTTCCTTGAGGTCGCCTTCTTGAGCGCGTGCTGACAGAGTATTCAGGCTTACGCGGCGAGAAGACATTGCCTGCAAGAGGCGAGACTGACGCTGTTCATCCGTTTTATCGGACGCGACGGAACGGGCTTCTTTCTCGTCCTCAAAGACCTGGAAGTCATCACCAGCAGCAGGCACATCGCCCAGACCAAGCACTTCAACTGCAAAGGACGGATCGGCTTGCTTCACCCGTGCGCCGCGATCGTCCACCATTGCCCGCACCTTACCCAAGGCAGAACCCGCCACGATGGTATCGCCAACGCGCAACGTCCCGTTTTGAATGAGCAGGGTGGCGACCGGACCTTTCGCTTTGTCGAGGTGTGCTTCAATCACCGTTCCTCTCGCCGAGCGATCGGGGTTGGCGTAGAGGTCTTCCACTTCAGCGACCAGCAGAATCATCTCTAGTAAGGTGTCCAGGTTCTCACCTGAAATGGCGCTAACAGCAACCATGACTGTATCGCCGCCCCATTCTTCGGGCACCAAGCCGTATTCGGTCAACTCTTGTTTGACACGATCGGGCTGGGCTTCCTCCTTATCTACTTTGTTGATGGCAACAACAATGGGCACTTCTGCTGCTTTCGCATGGCTAATCGCCTCGATCGTTTGTGGGCGCACCCCGTCATCTGCCGCCACCACAAGGATCGCAATGTCTGTCACCCGTGCGCCCCGTGCCCGCATAGCGGTAAACGCTTCGTGCCCGGGCGTATCCAGGAAGACGACTTGCTGCGTCTTGCCTTCGTGTTCAACATCGACGTGATAGGCACCAATGTGCTGGGTAATGCCACCTGCCTCGCCTTGCGCCACCTTGGTTTTGCGAATCGAGTCCAGAAGGGTCGTTTTGCCGTGATCCACATGCCCCATGATGGTGACAACGGGCGGACGACGCTGAAGTTTTTCCAAGTCGCCAGCATCCAGCATCTCGGTGATTTTTTTCGCCTCAGCTTCGCGTTGACCCGTTTCAACCTCAACACCAAGCTCCTGCGCCACCATCGTCGCCGTACCAACGTCAAGGGTTTGGGTGACTGTTGCCGCGATGCCCTTCATGAACAAGGTGCGGATGATATCTGTATCGGGAATCGCCATGATGGAGGACAGCTCTTGCACCGTCAAGCCGCCGTGCAATGTAATCTTTTCTGGCTTTTCAACTTTCACCTCTTGCTCACGCCGATCGCGCCGATCGCGAGGACTTGAAGCCTTCTTCGCTCTGGGTGCAGCAGCGGGTGCTTTGACCTGAGCCACACGGGCAGATTTTGGTTTAGCGGGACGAACCAGTGAAAGGCTGACAGGTGTTGCTGCATCGCTATCTTTATCCAAGAGAGCATCAATGTCATCTTCGTCTTCGTCCACCGCCACTTGAGTGCGACGCTTTGTCTTGCCAGCAACCTTCGCTGCCTTTTCAGCCTCGCGCCCTTCCTCTTCTTCCTCCTGCCAGCTCTTGGCTTTTTTGGCGCGGGGAAGCGTCGGTCTGGTTTGCAGTTGCACGTCAGGAGAGGCAACTCCGCCAGGAGCAGCAGTGGCTCCCGCTGACGGTGCAGCCGGACGATTGCCTCGCAGAACAACTCCTTCGGTTGCCCGTGCCCCCTCAACGGGTGCGCCTTCACCAGGACGAACTGGGCGGGGCGGACGGCGCAGTTCAACAATGGTCTGCGGACGCGGTGCTGGACGGGCTTCACCGGGCTTTACCGGTCCTGGGGCACGGTTGGGAGCTTGTTTTGCTTGCGGCTTGAAGGCAGCATCGCGCTCCGATGGAAGGCTTGGGGAGCTGGCAGGCGTTGCTACGTCACCAGCGGACTCACGAGCGGGTTGAGGAGACTGTTCTGACCGTGCCCGCTTGAGCAGCGGACGGTTCGCCAGGTTCACTCGTGGGGTATTTGCTGAGGTGCTGGGTCGTGCTGGAGGACCCGAAAGCTCTGGCTGACTTAGCTCTACAGCCTCTCTTGCCGCAGGTCGATCGTCTACGGGAGCCGCCACGGAAACCGTTTCCTCAACTGGCACTGATTCGTCCAGGTCAGGCAGGCGATCGTCCGGTACTGACTCTAGCGGCGCAACATCAGAACTGGCTGTAGGGACTGAGTATACGTCAGGAGCCGTTGGATGAGAAGGGCGGCTGGGGGCTGATGGCTTCGCTGGTGCCACAGTTGTAGATTCGGTTGCAGCGGACTGAGGAGCGCTGGCTGGAGGGTAGTTTGGGGGTTCTGGACTGGGTGCCTGACGGATAATGGGCTTGCGAATCTCAAGAATTTGCTGCTTTTTCTGAACCGGAGCAGCCGTCTTCGTTTTTACCTCTGCCGTATGAGCGTTAGCCCCATTGCGAGATGGGGTAGACTTAGCGGGCGAAGGGTGATTGGCAGTGTATTTCTCGGCAGCCGCACGAATTAACTCAGCTTCTGTATCAGTAATGGTGCTGCTGTGGCTTTTTACTGAAATATTCAACTGTTCGCAAACGGCTAATAAATCCTTATTGTCCAAATTCAATTCCCTTGATAACTCGTAAATTCTGACTTTGCCACTATTCATCCACTCTGCCCTCGCTACCTATCCTGTTTTCACATAATTGCCTGCTGCTTTGACTAAAACGACATTGGATTCAAATTGAACTTATTTCCACGCTTGGAACTAAAGACCTACTGATTCCGGTCGGGGGTGACTCTAGCTTTTCATGACAACAGTCCCTAATAACAACAGTCTCAGACATTGATTCAGGCATTGATTCAGACCTTGGTGGGTCATGCCTGCGCTTCGCAATGGGATGCCTCCTCTAATTTTGCACACAATGATGACACTAGCTTGGTTTGGGCTTCAGGTTCCTTTCACAGCTTACAGTGAGTACAGCACCTTATCTTCACACTAGCTTACCTTAGTGAAAACTGCTGTAAGGCGTAGTTTGAAATCAGGCGAGCCGTGACCGCTCATCGCTTTCCTCACAAAATCATCGCTTGAATCACCCACATCTCCTCTGACCACCACGGCTGGAATGAAGCTTTGATGAGGAGACGGCAAGATCTGAATCAGGCTGCGATCGAGGCTGGCACATGGGACAACGCTGATCACTGAAACTGAGCGCTCCCAGAGCGTTGCGTTGGGAAGCCGTATTTTGCTCGTAAGCGATAGATGACCTCAATGGTTGGAATTTCGTTAGTTGAAGTTTTGTTGGTTGGAGTTTCGTTGGCTTGCAACAGATCAAACAGTCACCCTCTAAATGTCTGGCACTGCAGATATTAGTTTAGCCAATCCATGCCGTTTTGAGCGCAGACATTATGCAAAATTATCGTTATGGTGGCTCAGAACTGCCTCGCTACGGCTTACGTCTCCTGGTTTGACGGTCGTTGTGGGGTTGCTTTTTGCGCGATCGCCCTCCTCAAGGTGGCTAGGTGCTTGTATCTATAAGCTGTGTCGGCTGATCTGAGAGACGTTGCCAAAGCGTCTTGTACAGTTGATCGGCAACGGGAGCTTTAAGTGCGCGACCCAGGCGATCTTTTTTTTGTGCCAATTGCAAACAATTTGCTTGCGGGCACAAGTAAGCCGATCGCCCCATACCCTGATCTAACTGCACGGTTGGAGGAGAGTGCCTTTGAGCCGACTGCACCCGCACAATACGCCAAAATTCCGCTTTAGGGGCAACTTTGCGGCAGCTTACACAGCGCCGATCGTTTGGCTTCATAGGCGATGGCTAGGGACGCTTGAGTGCATCGTCTGACTCAACACCCGATCCATCAGCGGTGGCACCTGCGATCGTCTCGTCTTCCGTATCATCATTATTTGTCACCATTTCAGGCACTACGTAAGCATCATTGTCAGCTTCCTGAGCGTCATCTTCATACTCATAATCAGCGTCTTCATCTGCTTCTGGCTGAAAGCGACGACGGGCTTCCATTGCAGCAGCAATCTTCTGATTTTCTGCGTCGTAGTCGTACTTGGCAGAGTCCTTGATGTCAATTTTCCACCCGGTAAGACGAGCCGCCAGACGCACGTTTTGTCCCTCTTTGCCGATCGCCAGACTGAGCTGATCTTCCGGCACCAGCACATGCGTTTGCCGTCCTTCCGGGTCAACCAGACGCACTTCATCTACGCGAGCAGGACTCAACGCATTCGAGATATAGGTGGAGGGATCGGGCGACCAGCGAATCACATCAATTTTTTCACCGCGCAGCTCGTTCACGACGACCTGAATTCGCGAACCTCTCGCTCCAATGCAAGCTCCAACGGGATCAACATCGCGCTCAACGGTATCGACCGCAATTTTGGTGCGTGGTCCTACGAAGCGAGACGGTGGGTTGGCTTCGCGAGCAACTGCCACAATCCGCACAATTTCATCCTCAATTTCTGGGACTTCGTTGGCAAAGAGGTAGACCACCAACCCAGCGTCCGCTCTAGAAACCAGCAATTGTGGTCCTCGATGAGCACCTTCAGACACCTTTTTGAGATAAACCTTGAACGTCGCATTGGCGCGGTAGTTGTCATTGGGAAGTTGATCGCGCTTGAGCAATTCTGCTTCCACCTCTGGTTGCCCAAAGCCGCTATTGACCGCCAGAATGACGGATTGCCGCTCAAACCGCAGCACTCTTGCCTGTAGCACGGTGCCTTCAAGATCCTGGAACTCTTCTTGCACCAGCTTGCGCTGTTGATCGCGTAATTTCTGCGCCAGCACTTGCTTCGTTTGAATTGCCGCCATGCGACCAAAATCGCCCTGATCGGGAGTGACATCGAGCACAACTGTATCGCCCGACTGAGCTTCAGCCGCTACTTCCTGCACTTCTTCGAGCGCTATCTGGTGGTCAGGATTTTCAACGTCTTCCACGATCGTCTTTGCCGCCAGCACGCGAAACCCTTCTTCTTCGACATCCAGCTCCACTTCAAAGTTAGCGAAGTACTCTTCGTCAAAGGTAGGGTTATCCATGCGTTGGGTGCGTCGATAGCGCTCGTACCCTTTCAGCAAAGCTTCTCGCAGCGCCGCCTGCACTGACAGCTTGGGCAAGTTTCGCTCCCGGCTGATGCTGTCAATCATCTCTCTGAGTCCGGGTAGGCTGACCATTGACATTGGATAAGACTCCGTAAGTGTGAAGGGATGGGGGAAGTTTGAGTTGAGAGTTTTTAGTTGTTGGTTGTATAGCCCTTTGGGCATTCAAGAAAAGTTGTTAGAGAAAAAGGGGGAGTAGGGAATGGGGAGTGGGGAGTAGGGCTAAAGGATGAAGTTTTGAGTTCTCGCTGTCCGCTAACTTCTGACTCCTGACTCCTTCAACTAACAACCTTTCTGGTATGCCCAGAGGGCTTTACAACTCCCTCGACTCCTGACTTCTGGCTCCTGACTCCTTCTAACAACTAAAAACTAAAAACCAACAACTTCCTTATGGCTCTGCTTTACTGCTGATCCTCTAGCTGTACTTTTGTGACTAACGCACGCGGAATGGAGATTGTTCGTCCTTTTTGATTGATCTGAATGCTACTGTCATCTCGACGGATTAGTTTGCCTGTCCACTCTTGCTTTCCACCGTAGGGTTCAGCGGCTGAGACGATGACGGGAAAGCCTTTGAAGGAAATAAATTCACGATCGGTGGTGAGCGATCGTGAAATCCCTGGGCTAGAAACCTCCAGCACGTAAGCATCTGGAAAGATGTCGATCGCGTCAAGCGCTGACTCTAAGGCTCGACTCATCTGCTCACAATCCTCCAGGCTGATATCGCGATCGGGGTGGCAGATATCGACCCGTAAGACTGGTGGTTGCTGGTGGGTGTAAAAAACCGCTCCAACAAGCTGTAAACCGAGCGTCTCTGTCAGTGGTTGAGCGAGATCGATGACGTGTGGAATAAGCGGATGAACCATGAGTACCAATAAAAAAAGTGGGCGTAACCCACTTCCCACGAAGTTAAAACTTCTCGAAGCCAACGAGCGTTTGAGAGAGAATCTCACAATGCTCTTGCCTAGTTTAGCTCATGATTCCCAGAGTAGGCACAGAATTATTCGGCTTCACGGGTTGAGAGCGCTTGCTTCGATCGAACCCCATCTTCTTTTACGGTTCTCATAAATCTAGCGAGATACGTCTTAGCGAAGCGGAAGGTCGATAAATCAGGATTCCCTTCTGCCTCCTGCCTTCTGCCCTCTGCCTCAAACCTAAAAGTTTTCTATCACCAGATGAAAACCGCTGTGGGATTGTGAATTGAATCAATCCGCTTCCTAGTCAATTCTAAAGTTGAACGGTAGGCGAACGTAGACACCCAGCGGGTCGTTCATCGTTTTGAGTACCGCGAGGTCTGACTGAAGTTTTTCGACCTGGGTTGTGAGTGGGTCGCGGGTTTTAGCACTCTGACCAAATTGGGCGGCGGCATCATTCCCCAACTGCTCGAAGAAACGTTCGGGAAAACTGCGCGACTTGGGATATTCTTCAACCTGCCAGTCGGTTCCCAGTTTGGCGCGTTTGGCTGCATCCTGAATGGCGGCTTCCAGCCCGCCTAGCTCGTCAACCAGACCAATCTGCTTGGCTTTGAGACCCGACCACACGCGTCCCTGAGCGATTTCAGCGACCCTGGCTTTGGTCAGCTTGCGAGAGTCGGCGACCTTGGTGAGGAACTGATCGTAGATCTGATCGACGGATTTTTGCAGGATGGCTAACTCTTGCGGGTTTTTGGGTCGCGTTGTGGTCTGGCTATCGGCGTAGCGCCCAGTCTTGACCACATCCCAAGTAATGCCGTTGGCGTTGGCGATCGTCTGGAAGTTGGGCTGAATGCCAAAGACCCCGATCGACCCTGTAACGGTGTTGGGTTCGGCAAAGATGCGATCGCTGTCCGTGGCGATCCAATAGCCACCCGATGCAGCGACAGATCCCATCGAAACCACCACTGGTTTTGCCTTGCGAGTGAGGACGACTTCTCGCTGAATCACTTCTGAAGCAGTGACGCTACCGCCAGGGCTATTGACCCGCAGCACGACCGCTTTCACGTCCTTATCCTGACGCAGTTGGCGGAGTTGCTTGGCGAGGCGATCGCCGCCCACATCCCCTGTCCCACCCTGTCCGCTGACAATGTTGCCTTCTGCATACACCACAGCCACCTGATTTTTCGCGTCTTTGTCCAGCTTCTCTTCAGCGATTTTGGCATAAGTCTTCAGACCAATTTGCCGAAACGTTTTGTTTTTTTCATCGCTGCCAGCCAGTTGCTTCCAGTCAGCAACCACTTCATCAAGGTACGCCAGCTTATCAACTAAACGGCTCTTGAGCGCATCGTCTGGCATGAGCATCCCCTGCCTGTCAGCAATGGCTTGTAGCTGCTGTGGCGTAAGCTTACGGTCTTTACTTGTCGCGGTCAGAAACTCAGTCCACAAATCGTTGAGCAATGCCTGCGTTTGCACACGGCTTTCGGGACTGCGCTGCGTCAGCAAAAAGGGTTCTACTGCCGACTTGTATTTGCCCACGCGTGTCACCTGTACGCCAATGCCGAACTTTTTCAAGGCACCTGCGTAAAACATGGTTTCGGAACTCAGTCCGTTGAGATTCACCGACCCAATGGGGTTCAGAACGATCGTGTTGGCAACCGATCCCAGGTAATACTCGCGCTCACCCCAGGCAACGTCGTATGCCACAATCTTTTTGCCGGAAGCTCGAAAGCGTTGCAGTGCCTCACGCACTTCTTTGAGCGTCGCAAACCCAGCCCCCCCAGCCCCTTCATCGTCACCCTGAAGATAAATGCCCACAATGTTGGGATCGCGAGTGGCTTCGTTGATGGCACCCAAAACAGCCCGGAGGCTGATGGTTTCGTTGGTCTCGGTTCCTGACAGAGCATCCCCTAACGCCTGACTGGTGCTAGAGCTTCGTCGCGCATCTGTAATGGTAGTGCCCAGGTTGAACACCAGTACGGATTTGTCTTTGACTTGAGGTCCAGTATCGCTAGCGGCGATCGCAATGATAAGCGTGATTAGCCCGCTGACGCTCAAGCCTAGAAAGATGAATAACCCCAGTACCGTGGCGAGGGTGTTTTTAAGAAAGTCACGCATTCAGGCTAGACCCCCAAGGTGCAGTTGCCGTTTTTGTTCTCGCCTTAATCCTACTCACTGCGTCAGTAATTTGGCATCCAGGGTTTTCGTAATGCGATCGCGGGTTTCCTCTAGATGGGCGATCGTTTCGGTGTCTGCCTTGCCGTGATGTTTGAGAGCGCGATCGATCCCGCCAGCAAGCTGTTTCAGTTCATACCATGCCAGGGTACGAGCATCGTCGGGAACATAAACAGTACGCAGCACCATGCCAGTCAGTGCTTTGAGGTGTTCGCGCTGTAACCCCCGACGCAGGCTCGAAAGCTGTAGTTTCCCGTCTGGTTGCAGTACCTCCTGCCAAATCGACGTTTGCAGTGTGTCGAAAAGTTCTGGCAGGGTGAATGCTTGTCCGGCTGCTGTCTTGAGGGTGGCATCCCGCAGTCGCGCCAGTCGATCGGGGCTGAGTAGGTTGGACAGCACGATCGATTGCAGGAACAGAATGCGATCGTGGATGGGGTAATCGAGCGAAAAAGTTTGGGCTTCTTCTCCCCAATGTTCCCAGCGAGAGGGCGCTAGTTTATTCAAAAACGCTGGAGAGAACTGGAACTTACTCGTATCAAACACATGGGTTTGAAGTAATGCCATTGCCTGCCGTTGTTTCTCAGCGGCGATCGGCTCAAAGGGGAGTCGCCCTGCAGCATCGCCCCCTCGAAAGCGATTGAAGGATTGTCCACCAATATACGTGGTTAAGAAGTTGGCATTACGCAGGTAGTAAGCGTAGATATCGTCAAACTTCACGCGCATATCGCTAAAGCTTTCCCCTTTGATGGGAGCGCTCTGGTCGAGCTTTTGCCAGAGCGTTTGGGCGTTCTCCATCTGCCAGGGCGCATAGGTTAACAGGTCTCCGCTGAGGTCAAAGCGCTGGGTCAGAGGATCAAGTTCTGCCTCAACATCTTCATCCGTTGCGTAAGCCAGTGCAGGTTCGGGTGCGCGTCCAGCAATCTGCTCCAGGAGACGCGCTTCTGCTTGCGGGATGAAGGCATCGGTCGGCGTGTACCCATAGGCGATCGCCCATGCATCATAGGCACCGATCGACGGCGTAAAGTAATCTCCTTGCGGCGTGCCTGGGGGTGCCAGGTTTATGGCGGTGTAATCCATCACAGACGAAACCAACCCTCGTTGATGCGTGATGTTGGTGTTGTTTAAGTCACTGGGGGAGAGCATGGTGCTGCCACGGAAGTTATGGCGTAGTCCTAGCGTATGCCCCACTTCATGGGCAACCAGTTCTCGCAGGTAGGACTGCACAAAGCGCTTCATCGCATCGCTGCTAGGAGTGACATTGTGCAAAAGGTTGAGAGACATAGCGCCGATCGCCAATTGCCGTGACGCTTCTAAGCCATAACAGAAGTCGTACTGCTTCATGGCTTGCAGCAAGCGCTGCGGTCTCGCCGCTTTGGTAGTGGTCGACTTTAAAGAAGCAGATGCAGTGCCATCGCCACAAACGCTAGAGTCGGTCATTGACACCGCTGCCTTTGATGACTGCTGCGAACGAGACAGCGTTTTGTACATCTGCTTAAGATAGCGGGCAAAACTGCTGTCAATCAAAATATCGGCATCCAGGATTTCACCGGTCAAAGGATTGACCCGTGAGGGACCAAGACCAACAAAGCCAGCATCGAAGGAGGTGAGCCAGCGGATCGTGTTGTAGCGAACATCCGCAGGATTCCACCTGGCATCATCGGGCATCTGGCGCACTTCGATCGCCTCTTTAAAGCCCGCCTCCTCAAACGCTTTGTTCCACATCAGCGCACCCTCTCGCACCGCCTCACGGTATTCCAGCGGCACGGTGTTTTCGATCCAAAAGACGATCGGCTTTACCGGGGGAGAGAGCGGCAGCTTGGGATCTTGCTTTTGCAAATGCCAGCGCTGGATGTAGCGCACGAAGGGATCGCGGGGCGAATCATTAGAGAGATCCTGATACGCCGTGATGAAATAGCCCACGCGATCGTCTGCCAGACGAGGACGATAGCGATGGTTCGCTGGCAAGCGCGACAGGCTGTAGCGTACCCGTAGATTAAACGTTTTGCTATCCGGCAACGCGAAAAGATACGGCAGGGGTGGACTCTCTGTGCTGCTTGAGAAGCCGTAGTTTGACTCCAATTCCACATTCAGCGGAAACGCCTGCACCGGACCGAAGGATGACTTGCCCGCATCCAGGTTGTATGTCGAGCCAAGGTCTTCGGCAAGCATCTGGCTTAGCCCCGGCAAATCGCTCAAAAACAGCGGGCTGAGATCGACGAGTAGACTTTTGCGCTTGGGGTGAACGCTGCGGATGGTCAATGCTTGTAAAACCGAGTCGCTAAACGATCGCTTGACCGATCGCTGCTGCGGATCACCCGGACGCGTCCGAAAGAACACATTGGGCACCACAAACTGAAGCTTGTTGCCAACCCGACGAAAGTTAAACAAAAAATCGTTGAGCGGTAAGCCACTGTAAATGCCACCCTGCCCAATCCCCGACTCCATCGTGATGGTACACAGGTAGTTCACATTCAGTTGGTCGGGCTGAATCTCCGCATAAAGCTTGCCAGCCGCCTCATCGCGATAGAGCGTAAAAAGTCCCTTCAGTTGTTGGGTGCCTTTGGTAATCTGCTCAAAGGTCGCTGGCTGGGTTGCTTCTGGCTCCGTCTCCTCTGCAATTAAGGGCGCTGGTTTGATGAACGGTGCTTTCTCCAGACTCTCTGGCTCACGCGGGCTGGCTTCATTGGTTGGAGTAATGGCTGTGGGCACTGTCAAGAGCTGGTCGATCGCTGGTACTGGCGATCGTTGCTCACTCCGCACGTAAACTGGCAAAAACACCAGGAACAACCCAAACACAAACGCAGCAACCAGCGAGATTCGTTTCATTCCCTTAGTGGTGTATGAGGTCGAGAAAAGTGCCCAACGCCTAAATTAACGCATCTTCCCAATGGTAGAGCTTGGCATTTAAATAACTTGAGGATCTTATCCTAAGTGAGAACAACTGAAATACCATATCGTTGAGATCCGCAGCATGGTAAGTTCGTGAACTGATCAGCGCTAAGCTAATCGAGTGTAGAGATAGGAACTGTCGTGGCACAGGTTGTTCTTGAAAACATTTACAAAAGTTTCTCTGGTCGTCAGGGCGACCCAGTGGCGACCGTTGCAGCAGAGCCGTTGCTGGCACCAGTCGGCAAAGCTAGTGCAACGGCAACGAAGGAGAAGACAACTCGTTCCCACGCGACCAGTGTTCTCCGTGCCATTAACCTGACCATTCAAGATGGCGAATTTATGGTGCTGGTGGGTCCCTCTGGTTGCGGTAAAAGCACGCTGCTGCGCCTGATTGCAGGGTTAGAAGAGTTGACTGGGGGCAATATTTACGTGGGCGATCGCCTCGTCAACGACCTGCCACCCAAAGAGCGCGACATTGCAATGGTGTTCCAGAACTACGCGCTCTACCCGCACATGACGGTGTACGAGAACCTGGCGTTTGGGCTGAGAAGGACGAAAGTGGGGAGTGGGGAGGTAGAAGGCAGAGGGCAAGAGGTAGAAGGCAGGAGGCAGGAGGCAGGAGGCAGAAGGCAGGCAGGAGGGGAAGCAACGGGAGCAGGGGAAGCAGGAGAAGCAAAACTTAAAGCGCCACCCCACACCCCACACCCTACACCCTACACCCCACCCTCCTCTCTCCCCATCTGGGCTGAAAATTTGCTGATTGAAACCACTCGTAAACTGCCGAAGGGTCTGCGGTTTCGTTCAGCGCGGGAACACGCGATCGACCAGCAGGTACGAGCCGTCGCTCAGATTTTGCAAATCGAGCCGTTGTTGCACCGACTGCCTAAACAGTTATCGGGTGGACAAAAGCAACGGGTGGCACTGGGTCGAGCAATGGCGCGCAATCCCCAGGTCTTTTTGATGGATGAGCCATTGTCAAACCTGGATGCCAAACTACGAGCGGAAACCCGATCGCAAATTGTGAAGCTTCAGCGACAGTTGGGCACCACCACCATCTACGTCACCCATGACCAGACAGAAGCCATGACGATGGGCGATCGCATTGCCGTCATGAACGCTGGGCAGATTCAGCAGATTGCCACCCCTTTGGAGCTTTACAACCATCCTGCCAATCGCTTTGTCGCCGAGTTTATCGGTTCCCCGCCAATGAACTTTTTGTCTGTGCAGTTTAAAGCGCCGCTGCTCCTCACTCACCCTCAGTTTCGCCTCACCCTGCCCGAAGTTTGGGCAACGGCACTTAAACCCTACGATGGACAAACGTTGACCCTTGGCATTCGTCCAGAGCATCTAAATGTGAGCGCTGCCGCACCCAAAAACTTGCCTGTGCAGGTGGAACTGGTGGAAGCACTCGGTAGTGAGACCTATTTAGCCGTAAGTCTTGTAAATGCAAGTTCCGATGCTTCCCTGCTGCAAGCACGCATAGAACCCGATCGCCCCGTGCATCTTGGAGAACAACTCTGGCTCTCCATGTCTCCCGACAAAATCCACCTCTTTGACCACGATGGACAGGCGATCGTGCCTACTGATGCTAGATAGCGATCGCCTCTAACGTGTGAGGAGTTAGTCCAGTTGTTGGTTATTGGTTGTTGGTTGTTAGAGAAGAGGGGTGCGGAGTGTGAGGGAAAGTTTTGAGTTTTGCTTCCCTGCCATTGCTGCTCCTTCTGCCTCCTGCCTCCTGCCTCCTTCTAACAACCAACAACTTGTGTACAGGCTGAAATGCTTTTGGGGTACGCTAAGCCAGTAGTGCGCTTGAGGTCGATGGTGATGGTTAAAAGAATGCGGTGGGCGTTGAGCCTGATCTTGATGAGCACGGCGATCGGATGCACAAAAGCACCTCAAGCAAAGCCGCAAGCCGAATCCAGCCCTGCCTTCTCGGTAGCAGCTCCCATTAACAAGGCGAAGCAAACCGCGATCGATGTGCGTCAAAAAGGACTGGAACGCGAACAGCTTGATCCCCAAGCTCAACCGGAACAGTCTCCTGACCAACCGAAGTAATCAGGAATATTTCATTCTTAAAGCTGAGTCTTATGAGCAACGGATTTAGGACAGAAGAACTGAGTACACGGTCTACCCAGGATTGAGAAGTCATCTGTTTCATCCGTTCCCATCCGCTGCCCGTCGAGCGTTATCTAGCATGAAACGGCACAATCATTCAAAACTCAGGTGTGAACCATGAGGTATTGTCCATTGCCGTTGTATTCACCATCGCAGGTTCCAAAATTAGTGCCCAACCACAGCAAATAAAAGCGCCAAATCCGGCGAAAACGGGCATAGTCAATCCCATAATTGAGCTGTTTGATGTAATCCTGGTTGGCATCAAAGTTTTCTAACCAGGCAGCAAAGGTTTTATGGTAGTTGATACCGTTTAGATACCAACGATTAACGGTCTTCAAGTCTTTGTTGTGGCTAGGAACCGCATCATAATTCCAATAGCGCCCGTGAGGAAAAATGTATTTGTGCGTGAAAGGGCTGGAAATATTGTTGGGTGTTCGTACTGTAATGATGTGAATGAAAACGACCCCATTTTCTTTGAGAAAGGATGCTAGTTTCTGAAAAGAATTTGTCAGATTTCCGACATGACAAAACACGCCAACCGAGAGGATTTTGTCAAATTTTTCGGTAAATTCAGCCGTGTTCATATCGCCTTCGTACAACGTGAAGCGTCCTGAACTCAGATAGCTTTTAGGATCTTGCATCTTGGCACGCATATACTCACACTGCCAATGGCTCAAGTTTAGCCCTGTAAAACGGACATTGGGAAATTTGGACAAAATATAATTCGCAACACAGCCCCAACCACAACCAAAGTCTAAAATGTTATCCCCATCCTGGATATCCATTTTTTCGATCATGTCATCGATCATGTGCTTTTGAGATTCTTCCAGGTTGGCAGCACCCTTTTGCCATAGCCCCATACTATATTTGGGGTAAATCAAATCCCAATCACCTAACATTGGGTTCAACATTGCTTGAGGCATGTCATACTGGACTTTCATCAAATCTTTTGAGCCCTCTGCCAACTGATTAGTCTCTTTTAAGACCCAATCATAAGGAGCAAGCAAGGAGGGAAAGTACTTGAAAAAAACTGGCATACAGGTGTTAAATAATGCCTTTAGTACAGAGTCAGGCACTTCTAACCCATTGATGTAGGACTCTGCTACTGCCATTTGCACTGCGTTTACGGTTGAAACAGCACCACGCGTTAGTTGATAGGCAATAGCGTTCTTTTGATTCACATCGCCTATGACAGGAATGTATCGCTCAATGTCATGTAGCACCGGAGTTGTAGTCATACTAAGTCTCCATTTAGCTTCTAAAACATTACTAATCACGCTACTATAAGGAAAATTTTATTCAAGCTTTCTTCAAGATTTAAAACAAAGTCACCTTCAGAGGATGTCTGAAAAGTGTCAAATCCGTTAGCAACGGATAGGAAGCCGGAGGTCGCAGATGGTAGATTGCGGGTTAAATTCATGCGCTATCCGTTTCATCCGGTCTTAATTCGCTGCTAATCATGCTTCTTAGATATCCTTTCATCCTTCGATGTTAGGCAGAAACCGTTATGCAAGCCCTAGACAATTTCCTCGTACACCAATCGGAATACGCTAAAAAATTACGCCCGCTTCTACCTGAAGAAGCATTTTTACCAGATCGGAGCAAAATTCTCATTCTCATGATTAATGTCATGATTTTGGTTTTAGGCTGGGCGATCGCATCCTACCTGGATCGATGGACGTGGTATCTGCTGCCGCTGTATCTTCCTTTAGCAGTGTTGATGGGCAATAGCGTGGTTGTATTGCTCTTTAGTACCCACGATTTAATGCACAGCAGCGCCATTCGCTCGCCCCATTTACGTCGTGCGATCAGTTTGCTGGGACTCACCCTGCTATGGATGCCACCCACTCTCTGGAAAGTAGTACACAACCGCGAACACCACAACCACACCAATTCCGTTGCAGATCCCGATCGCAACTATTTGCATCAACAGCCCAATACCTGGGGCAAATGGATTCAGGATCAATTTGTTCCCTCGCTAGAAGTGCATCCGTTAGGATTAGTGCTGGGTATGGGAACGGCGTGGGGCGTGCATACGTTTCGGAATCTCACGTCTGTGCTGTTTTTTAACCACAAAGATGTGACTTATGTGCCAGCTGCCTTTACCGTTAGTCCCAAAGAGAAAGCCGCGATCGTCGGTGAATTGTTCGTTGTTATAAGTCTGCACTTTAGCGTTCTATATTACTTACAATTCCATCCTCTCAAGCTAGTATTGGCTTACTTTTTACCGATTAGTCTTGGCTATGCGGGTGTCATGTTTTATATTTACACTAATCACATGCTAAGCCGGATGACGAACGTTAATGATCCACTTGTAAACAGTATTTCGCTGCGTGTGCCAACGGTATTCGATCGATTGCATTTCAATTTTTCATATCACACGGAACACCATATCTTCCCAGGTCTTAATTCTGACTATTACCCTCATGTGCAAAGGCTGATTCAAGAGCATTATCCGGCACGGAGCCATTATGTACTGGGTGCGGGCGAAGCTTGGCGTCTACTGCTACAAACGCCTCGTCATTATCAAGATGAAACCACCTTTACAACCTGGTCTGGCAAAACCTCAATGACTTGCCCTTTAGAGTCGCAGCCACTCTAAAATTGCGTCAAACTAGAAGTGATAAGATTCCACTGCTGGTGTGAATTTGGTTCACAGAATCCTGGCAGCAAAGGATGCGAAATCTGGTGAAACCATTTCTATGATTGAAATCCTGGCTGCACTTTCTGCCTCCGCCGCGGCGGGAATGCGAATAGCGCTTCCGCTGCTGTTGATTGGTCTACTGTACGGAGGCAGTTTGTGGTCACGCGTGCCACTGCTGTCTAACCTCTCACCACCCGTTGTGTTAGGTGTGCTGGTGAGCTGGTCTTTAGTGGAAATTTTTGCGTCTAAGAATCGACTGGGACAGCGATCGCTCCAGCTTGTACAACTCCTCTTCAGCCCACTGGTCGGTGCCATCATGGGCATGGCAGTGGCGCAGGCAGCAGGCATTCCAACCTGGCTCGTTTGGCTATTGGGCGGTATTGGCGGTCTCGTGGCGTTTGTGCTGCAACTTGTACAGGCGGGTTGGTCTTACCGCTTAAAGCAGATTCCCCTCTGGGTGGTGTTTGCACAAGATGCTCTCTGTTTCGTGCTGGTGCTGTTTGCGCTCGATGCGCCACGGCAGGGTGGGTTGATTGCGTTGCTGCTGCTCTGGCTGGCGATACGCAGTTCTAAAGAGTGGCGACGCTGGTTTTTGGAACAAACAGAAGGCAGCGATCGCAAGAATCCAAGACGCTATAAGCAAGACCCAGATTGATCTCTACCGTCGTACCAGCGAATCACCTGACTGCACATCAAACCAATGGGTTTCATCCGGTGGAATGGTGAAAGCTAGCTCTCGGTTTGACCAATGCTCTGGCGGCAGCAGCGTCCGCAGGATGATCGGCTCTCCCTGAGCGTTAGCTACTTTGACGCTGACCAGATTGTGCATGCCCAGGTTCTCGACCAGAAAAACGGTGCCTTTCAGCGTCGCCGCATCCTCCGATTCGGCAAGGTGAAGGTGTTCTGGACGCAGACCCAGCACGATTTGAGGCGGCACCGTGGGCAAATCGGGGAGCCGAATTTTGAAGTCTCCTAGCAGGGCGTAGTTCCCCTCACAGGGCAGCGTGAGCAGATTCATTTGCGGACTACCCACAAAACCCGCCACAAACTGATTGGCAGGTCGATCGTAAATTCGCTCTGGTGCATCTAGCTGTTGCAGATAGCCATTGTTCAGCACCGCCACCCGCGTCGAGAGCGTCATCGCTTCCGTTTGGTCATGGGTCACGTAAACCACAGGCGCTTTCTGCACCGAGAAAATCTGCTTCAGGTCAGCGCGAACGTGTTCTCGCAGCAAGGCATCCAGGTTGCTCAAGGGTTCATCCAGCAAAAACACATCCGATCGCCGCACCAATGCCCGTCCCACCGCCACCCGTTGTCGTTGCCCCCCCGAAAGTTGCCCCGGTTTGCGCTGCATCAGGTCATCCAATCCCAGAATCCCAGAGACTTCGGTAATCCGTTTTTCGATTTCATCCGTCGGCACTTTCTTGAGCTTCAATCCAGCACGCAGGTTTTCGCGCACGTTGAGATGTGGATACAGCGCGTAGCTCTGAAACACCATCGCAATGTTGCGATCGCCCGGTCGTTTAAACGTGACATCGCGATCGCCAATGAGCACCTGTCCCCGCGTGGGCTGCTCTAACCCAGCAATCATGCGGAGAATGGTCGATTTCCCACAGCCAGAGGGACCCAGCAAACTCAGGACATCGCCATCCTCAACCGACAGGCTAATGTCTTTAACAGGAATGACTTTTGGGGTGAAGGTTTTGTTGAGGTTTTTTAGTTCAAGCCTGGACATGGTTAGTTGTTGGTTGTTAGTTTTTGGTTGTTAGACAAGAAAGAGTTAGTCGGTTGTTAGTAGTTAGTTGTTAGATAAGAGAAGGAGTTTTAGTTATTGGTTTTTGGGCGGTTTTTGTAGAGAATTGATTAGAGCTTGGAGGGGTCTACCGATTTCGGCGATGTCTAGTTCGAGTTCTTGTTGAGTAGCATTGTCGAAGTATTGTAGGCGGGTCGCAAGTTTAATAATGGTGACGACTTCATACTGCGATCGCAGCGCGCTGTATAGAAACTGCATAAACTCTTTTGACGTTTTACAGGCTGATCCTTCAGCAATATTGAGTGGTATTGATGTTACTGCTCGTCTAATTTGTGATGTCAATCCATAAACTTCTTCTTTCGGGAACTGCCTTGTCTTATCGTAAACTTTGACGCAAAAACCCATTGACTTCTGCCAAACAATCAATCTTTCAAATCTATAGCTCACTCCTTATCTCTCTAAAAATTAAACTTTGCTTTGTCTTCGCTCTCTACCTCTCTAACAACTAACAACCAACAACTAAAAACTAACAACTGCCCCGCCTCATCCTTTGACAGCTCCAGCGGTTAAGCCTTGCACAATCTGGCGCTGGAAGAAGAGGACGAGGATGACAAGGGGAATGGTGCCAACGACGGTAGCCGCTGCGATCGGACCGTAGGGAATTTCAAAGACAGAGGAACCACCAATTTGGGCAGAGGCAACGGGGATCGTTTTCATGCTTTCTTCGGTGAGGAAGGTAAGGGCAAAAATGTATTCATTCCAAGCAAAGATGAAGGTGAGAATGCCTGTGGTGACGAGCGCTGGCAGGGTGAGCGGCATGACAATTTGAATCAGCATTTGCCAGATGGAATAGCCATCCACTTTGGCAGCATCTTCCAGATCTTTGGGTAGCTGCTCAAAAAAGCTCTGCATCACCAGAATGGTCAGCGGTAGATTGATGGCGGTATAGGGAATAATCAGCGCCATGTAGTTATTCCCTAGATGGAAAAACTGCACGATTTCAAGTAATCCTTGAAGCAACAAAATGCCAGGAAATAGGGTGATGAGCAGAATGACTGCCTGCACAATTTTGCCACCCAAAGGACGTAACCGAGCCAGTGCATAGGCGGCTGGAGAACCGATCGCCAAACACGCAACCGTCGAAATTAAGGACACGATCGCGCTATTTAAGATGTAGCGCATAAACGGACGACGGCTAAACAATTCAATGTAGTGGTTGAGCGTCAACCGGGTTGGCAAGTAAACATTTGGCACTGCCGAAATATCTTCATTAACCTTGAAAGACGTAAGCACCTGCCAGAGCATCGGAGCCAAACAAAAAATGGCGATCGCAACCACGGCTACCCAAAACAAGATTCTGCTCACCGAAACTGACTGCCGTTTAGGAGGAACGGAAGCATTGGTTGGTCGATTGGAATCAAGTGTGGTTGCCATTGTTTGAAGAGTTGTTAGTTTTTGGTTGTTGGTTGTTAGACCAGAGAAAGTTGGTTGTTAGTTGTTGATTAGAAAAAGTAATTAGGTTCATTTTTTTGAATCTACAGCCCACGCCCTATCATTCTAAAAACTAAAAACTAACAACTAAAAACCCTATATAGCTGTTTGCGATCGTCGAATTAAACTGCTGCCAACCATCACGGCAATGACAAGCAGCAAGAACGTCACGACAATAAGCGCGGATGCATAACCAAAATCGAGATACCGCATCGCATTGGAATAAATATAGAGCGAGACCACTTCTGTTGCACCACCAGGACCGCCGCCCGTCATCACTTGAATCAGGTCAAAAATGCCAAATGCCTGGGCAAAGCGAAACAGCATGGCGATAATAATTTGCGGTAGCAGTAAGGGCACCGTAATGCGCCAAAAACTTTGCCAGGGCGTTGCTCCTTCCAGGGAATATGCCTCATACAGATCGCCGGGAATGGATTGCAGTCCCGCTAGCAGCAACAGACTGATAAAGGGGGTCGTCTTCCAAACGTCTGCGAAGATGACGGCGATCGTGGCGGTGAGCGGCTCGCCCAACCAGTTAATGCCTGTGGTAATTAGCCCCAAATTTCGCAAAATGTCATTGGCAATGCCGTACTGATCGTTAAAAATCCACGTCCAGCCCAAACCAATCAACGCGGTCGGCAACGCCCAGGGAATAATTGCCACGGTGCGAAGAACGTTACGCCCACGAAACGGCTGATTTAGCACCAGCGCAATGCCCATACCCAAGATCAGTTCCAGCACAACCGAGATGACGGTAAACCGGGTGGTGACTCCCAACGTTTCCCAAAAATGCCCGTCGCCGATAATGCGCCCGTAGTTACTCAAGCCTGCAAAGACGGGTTTTAGTTCGGTGCCCAGGTTTTGAGCAAACAGCCCTAACCAAATCGATCGCGCAATAGGATACGCAAACACGAGCAAAAGGACGGCGATCGACGGCAGGAGTAAGTACAACCCGACGCGCTGTTCTCGTGACTGAATGGTTTTGCTGTTTGTCGGTTGCATGAGGAAGGAAAGGATGAAGGCTAAAGGATGAAGGATAAAAAGTTAGCCAGTGGGAGGCAGAAGGCAGGAGGCAGAGGGCAGAAGGGAAAGCAGAGGGGGCAGGGGAGGCAGAGGAAGAAACTTCAAACCAACAACTTTTCTTGAATGCCCATCGGGCTATCCAACCAACAACTAACAACTATCTCAAACCCTCTTCTTCCCTGCTTCTAACAAGCGTCGTGTTTCACCAGCGGCGGCTTTCATGGCTTGCTCTGGGGCTTGCTGGTTGGTCAGGGCAGCGCTGAGGTAGCGTTGGAGAATGTCGGATGCTTGCGCGTATTGGGCGATCGACGGGCGCAGAACTGCTTGATCGACGACTTTGAGCAGTTGGGGATAGTGACTGTATTTGGCAACAATCTCTGGATCGTTAAAGAGGTTGCGACGACTGGGAACGTAGCCTGACTCGAGAATGTATGCCTTTTGGGGTGCCTGACTGGTGAGAAATTTCACTGCCTTCAACGCTTCTTTGGGATGTCGAGTCGTTTTCGCGATGCCAACTCCCCAACCGCCCAGGCAAGATCCGCCAACGGGTTGACCAGATGCAGGCACCATCGGCATGATGCCTACTTTGCCTTTGATGCGCGAATCGTCTTTGTTCACCAACTCCCAGGCATAGGGCCAGTTACGGAGGAAAACCGCGTCGCCCGCTTGAAAGATCCGTCGCGTATCTTCTTCAACGTAGGTGGTCACGCCGGGAGGTGAAACGCCCTGGGCGATCGTCTGCCGCAAAAATTCAGCCGCACGCACGGCTTCGGGGCGATCGAGACCCACATCCAATGATTTGGGATCGATCCAAAAACCGCCGTAGCCCTTCAGCACTTCCACAAACATGGTGATCAAGCCTTCATACTGCCGACCCTGCCAGAGGTAGCCCCAACGAGTTGCTTTCTTCTCTTGAAGCGTTTTCGAGATGCTCATGAGATCGTCCAGCGTTTTAGGAGGCTGCAATCCGGCATTCTCGATCAGGTCTTTGCGGTAATAGAGGACACCTGCATCTGATCGCACGGGCATGCGATACAGCCGATCTTCGTAGCGTCCACTTTCTACAGCCTGGGGCGAAAACCCCGCGAGATCCTGCGGCGACACCTCATCGGTAAGATCCAATAGCCAGCCTGCTGCTGCAAATTTGGGTGTCCAGACCACATCCATATTGATGAGATCGTAGGGAGAATTGCCCAACAGAAACGAGGTAGTGTACAGGTCTTCGTTGGTGTTTGCAGAGTTGGGACCTTCATCCAGTTGAATGCGAATGCCGGGATTCTGCGCTTCAAACGCTTTGACCAACACTTTGTAAGGCGGAATGTCGGGAGCTAACATCAGCAGTCGTAGCGTGACGGGCTGTTGTGACAGCACAACGGGAACAGCCACCAACAAGGCACTCAGCACCATTAACGCAATCCAGCTACCAATCCTGAAGCGTCGTGATTGGTGCCAGCGTTGAGTGAAAAACTGTTGCAGCGATCGCACAAAATTCATCGGAAAAAGCCCAACTTGAAACGGTAATGCAGCGAATTTTTTCTATGGTTGAAATCATCGAATGGTTCTAAGAACCTGGACTCATTGACAAAAATTTTTATAAAGAGTCTCAACCAGGTTCCCATGCTTAAGCGTTTGGGAATAATCGTTAAGGTTTAGCTAGTCTCCGAGCTTATTAAACAACTAAGCTTACAAACTCATCTGTCGCAAAGCGTAAAAAGCGATTCCTTTAAGAATACAAACGATTGACCCTTGCAGGGTCTATCCCAAGAATTATTTAACTGAGAACGCTATTAACTTTATTGAAGATACTTGTAAATACGTTAAAAAACGAACCGTTAGCGCGCTTTTGAGCGTATCGGAAAACAAATTTTTGAGAAGCCCCGGAGGTTTTAACGAAGCATCAAACATCGCGACTAACACGATGACTTCAACCTCCGAGGTTTTGATCAAATTGCGTTAGTTTGGGCCACTGCAACTTAGAAATAGAACACCGTTCGCAATACGCCGATAAACACATCATCGTTGCGATCGTCATGATTCGGTGCCGTCAGCCAAATCACACCAGGCGTAATCGCAATATTATCGCTGATGCGAAAGCGGTAAAAACCTTCTACGTGTAGCGACGTATCGCGATCGGCTTGTCCACCATTCACGCCATTCGTCAAGCTGGTTAACTTTGGTTCCATCCCCACCAAAATGCCGCCCAGGTCGCCTTTCCTGCCAAGATCGGGAAACGCCAGACCAAGCATCCAGTTCCAAACTTCACCATCGCCCCTGTTGATATAGCGCTGCTGAGCATAGCCAACCCAACCAGCGAGGGAAATGTTGGGGCTAAAGTTGATGCTGCCTGAGAAGCCAAAGGCATTGGTGCTTACCGAGGTACCAAAGTTACTGTTTGCCAGATTGCTGCCCGTGGCACCCAGGCTGGAAGCAATATCGGGTTGAATCCTGTCAGGAAAGGGGCCGTAGGCATTGATGTAGGTAAACCCAATTCGACTGGAGGGACTCAGGTTCACAATGAGTTGTGCCAGAGCGCCGTATTGACCGTTAAACAACCCATTTTTAGCGCTGGGGTCGTTCGCGTTGGGCACCAGGTAGCCCAGGTTGAGTTCCAGCGTGTCATTGAAGAAGTGACGCAGCCCAAAGCCCGTACCGCCAGAGTAGTTGTAAATCGAGTTACGCAGACCAAACAGCGAAACGGCACCCCCATCAAAGTAGGGATTCAACTGCTGGGAGGCATCAATATCTACGAAGCCATTGCCTGCGCCTGCGAGGTAGATGTTGGTGCGAGAGCCGATCGGAAACCGATAGCGCAATAGCCCGATGCCCACGGAGCCACGACTGTCGCCGTCAAATTCGATGCGTCCTTCGTTGGTGCCCAACACACCGAGACCACCCCCCGTAACGGTCGTGCCACCGAGAGGAGTGACATTGTTTGCTTGCAGCCGGGTGGTGAGGAGATCTCTGCCAGTAAAGCTCGTTTCCAGATTCAGCCGCATTCTATAGCCAAACGTAGGATTTCGCTCAGCCTCGGTGCCATCTGCCCGATCGCCCCCCAAAACACTGACAATCCCAAAGATCAATTCACCATTCAGCTTGGTGGTTGTAGAGAACTGCTGTCGTTCCAGCGTGGCAGTCCGTGCCTCCAGTGACCCCACTCGACCCCGGAGTGTGGCAAGTTCAGCCGCAAATTCTTCCTGTAACCGTTGCAGCGCGACTAAATCTTCTTTCTTCACCAAATTGGCAGTACCAGCCGCAATCAGTTCATTGATGCGATCCATGCAAGCATTCAGCCCCGCCGCAAACTCATAGCGACTCAGCGCCCGATTGCCGCGAAACGTGCGATCGGGGTAGCCCACAATACAGCCATACCGTTCTACGAGCGACTGCAACGCTTGAAATGCCCAATCGGTCGGTCGAACGTCTGTCAACTGCGAAACGGAAGTTACTTGCGACATGGATTCTTCTTCAGCACTGTTTTGTGTGTCAACATTTGCTGATGATGTTTGTGATCTCAACAAAATAGGCGCAGGGTCGGCTGCTTCAGCACGATCGACGATCGAATCAGGAGCAGCGATCGCAGGCTGAAAGTAAACCGAAGAAACCATGAAAATGGCGGCACTGAGTAATAATTTATGAAGCAAATAAGGCATTTTCTAAATTCCCCAAACGAGCTTTTTGGGCATAAACCAAATGGCTATGCCCGGTATGCAATTTATGCGTCAGGTCTATGCTGCCCTTACTCTTTTCAGCAGGGCTAGGGGCTGTCATCAATTACGACTACACACTACTGACAGCAAAGGTTCCAGCCCCTAGCCTGGTGTGTTGGGACGGGCGCGATTATGCTGATACCGCAAGGTTGTAGAGCTAATTGATGACGCGCCCTAAACTCGTACTAAATGCTTTTATGCAGTCGCCAAGTTGGGCACAGCAGATAACTCAGCCGAAGACAGCGATCGTGTCAAAGTATTTAACTTAACGCTGTCTGCGAATACGAGCAGTTTCTTGTCTTAGTCACTCATCATACTTGCAGCAGGGTTACTTCCTTCTAAACCTGAGCAACTCGTTACCGCTGGACAAATCCTGGCAATAATTCGCAATATCCAGCGGAAATCCTCTCTAAAAGCGTGCTAGATAAAATTCATAAGTATAAAGCGCTTACCGTCTTTTCTCCAGAAAAGCAAACGGTAATCAAGAATGCGCTACAACCACGAAAGCTGGATGGGTGCGGACTGTTCCAATACCACACGCTCCACCCGTCCCCGTTGATACATGGGCGTTTTGTGGCGACCCACAAATTTAGGAAAAACACCCGCTTTCTCAAGGCGCGATCGTGCCTGTTTACCCGAACAACCAAACAGTGCAGCGACATCGCCAAGCGGCAACCATTGTTGGACAAAGCGCTTCAGCAGCACCTCATCTGGCTCGTTTTGTATTTCGGTCAGCAGGCGTTTGGCGAGAAGCCAACAGGCGATCGTATCCGCTTCAGCACGGTGAGAATGCCCAACTGGAAACTGAAAATGCTTTACTAAGTCAGGCAAACTACGGGATGGCAACTCAGGCAGCATCAGGCGCGCCAGAATCACGGTACACAATTGTTCGGCGGGCGATCGCGAGAATTCAATGCCCAACTGATCAAACTCGGCACACAAAAACGCATAGTCAAACGCCAGATTGTGAGCGGTCAAAACCCCTTGGTTGAGTAACGGGAGGTATTGATGCCAAACGTCTTCTGCAAGAGGAGCTTGATCTACCATTGCCTGGTCAATTCCCGTAAACCGGGTAATCATTGCAGGAACAAGCACCTCTGGATTCACCAGATGGGTCTGCTGATGTAAAATCCCCTCTGCCAGCGTTGCCTGCAAAACGGACACTTCAATCACCCGACACCCGCCAGAAGCTCGATGTCCCGTGGTTTCCACGTCTACCACTGTGAACGTTTCTTGGCTGACGCGACGGTAGAAGGCAAGCAAATCAGTTGATAGCACGGGCAATGGCTCAACAACACTCATAAAACAAGGGTGGGCAATGCCCACCCTACCGCTCATTATTACCAGGGCGCGTCATCAATTCAGCTCCGAACCCTTGCTGTATCAGCATCATTGCGCCCGTCCAAGGCATGAAGCTAGAAGCTGAAACCCTTTCTAAGAGTAACGTGTAGTCGTCATTGATGACAGCCTCTAGTACGGGTTCACTCTTTCAGCCGATCGCGCTCCGTTACCGATCGAGCGATGGCGAAACCTGGTTCTCAGAATTCCCAACATTGCGACCGCGCTTGACGGGCTTGGGCTTGGGGGAACCATTGCCGCCGTGATGTCCACCACCACTGCCACCGCTATAAGACGGCTCTTCTGCCGGGTCTTGCTGATTCGATCGCATCCAGGTGGGGCGCGTCTGGTCGTATGCCATCTGCAACGCGGCTGCCGCGATCGCGTGGGGTTCGTATTCTTCGGACAGTTGAGCGACGATCGGCAAGAACGATGCCATCCGTTCACCCACCAGCGCTTCCCGGATTTGACCCTGGAGTTTGTCAATTTGACGAGCTTCAATCTGGGCGCGAGTTGGGATCGAAACCACTTCTAAGCGCTGACGCATGTGGTATTCAATGTCACGCAGTTTGCGGCGATCGAGGGAGTGAATCAGGGAAATTGCCGTCCCTTCCTTGCCAGCACGCCCAGTACGACCGATGCGGTGGACATAGTTTTCCACGCTATCGGGTAAATCATAGTTGATCACATGGGTCAGGTCATCGACGTGGATGCCCCGTGCCGCAATATCAGTCGCTACAACCCAGCGCACCTGACGCTGACGGAACCGAAGCAACAGACGCTCCCGCTGAGATTGGCTAAGGTCGCCGTGATATTCATCCACACTATGACCAGCGGCTTGCAATTGGCTGGTGAGTTCTGCCGCGGCTTTCCGGGTGCGGACAAAGATTAGCGCGGCTTCTGGATCTTCCAGTTCCAGGATGGGTTGAAGGGCGCGTGCCTTCGTCCAACCACGGGGGATCATGTAAGCAACCTGGTTAATGCGAGTCGGCGCGGTTTTGGGCTGCTCGATCGTGACCGTAATGGGCGATCGCAAAAACTTCGTCACCAGCTTCCGCACCGAGGGTTCCATTGTGGCGGAGAAGAACGCAGTTTGGCGCTCGATCGGTGCCTGATTGAGAATTTTTTCTACATCTTGAATGAAGCCCATGTTGAGCATTTCATCCGCTTCATCCAGTACCATCCAGCTCAACTGATTGAGCTTGAGATCGCCCCGACTGAGGAGGTCGAGTACCCGTCCCGGTGTACCCACGACAATCTGGGCACCACGCTCCAGGCGAGAAATTTGCTGGTCGATCGCCTGTCCACCGTAGATAGTGACAACTTTCAGGCGGCGATCGTCGATAAAGCCACGGATTGCCTGACCCACCTGCATCGCTAGTTCGCGGGTCGGAGTCAAGATGAGCGCCTGCACAGCGGGTAACTTAACATCGATGCGATCGAGGATAGGTAGTGCAAATGCGGCTGTTTTACCAGTACCAGTTTGAGCTTGCCCTACTACATCCCGCCCACAGAGAAGATGGGGGATTGCCTGTGCTTGAATCGCGGTAGGAACCGTAAAGTCCATCGATTCCAGGTGACGGATACGGGCTTCGGAAAGACCAAGGCTATGAAACGAAAGGGTCATTGAATCTCCTAGTTAAGGGTATGAGAGTACGTTGATTGCAAAGAATTGACAGCAAAAAGATGACACAAGCAGGCTTGAGCAGATGCATTTAGCCCACATCATGAACTCAAGGAACCGCCAGTAGCTGCATGCGAATGAGGTCGGAGGCGATCGCCACATGACCATACAGGTCGTACACATCGGCATCGGCGATCGTCACGGGCACCAGTGATCCCAGAGCAGCATGACCTTGGACATACACCAAGCCATCCACATCGGGTGAGAAACGAGCCGAGCGACCAATCAATTCGCCCGTCTCAGGGTTTTCTTGCTCGATCAGCACATCCACTACCTTGCCCACTTCGAGCCGATTTCGCTTGAGTGAAATGGGCTGCTGAGTAGTCATTAGCGCATCTCGCCGCTCGTCCATCACAGTCTGAGGAAGCTGATTAGGCAAGGTATAGGCAGGCGTGCCCTCCTCGGCAGAGAAGGTAAAAACGCCTACATGATCAAATTCGTGGCGTTGGACAAACTCCAGCAAATGCTGGAAGTGCTCATCCGTTTCACCGGGGAACCCAACAATGAAGGTGGTTCGCAGCACCGCGTTGGGGATCGCCGCTTTAATGCGATCGATTACCCCGTCATTCACCCGCCCCTGCCACGGACGATTCATCGATCGCAGCACCTCTGGATGGGAGTGCTGAAGCGGCAAATCGAGATAGGGCAAAACGTTGGGCGTTTCTTGAATAGCCGCAAGGACGCGGGGGGTCAATCCCGTTGGATACGCGTAGTGCATCCGAATCCAGGGAATATCTACACGACCCAGCGCTCGCAACAGCTCTGCTAGCCGAGGTTCGCCATAGATATCTAACCCATAGTTCGTGGTGATTTGGGAAATCAGAATAATTTCCCGCACGCCCTCAGCAGCCAAACGCTCGGCTTCTGCCACGATCGATTCAATAGGGCGCGATCGCTGTTTGCCCCGCAGATGGGGAATGATGCAAAAGGCACACCCATAGTCGCAGCCTTCGGCAATTCTGAGATAGGCTACACCTTCGGTGGTCGTGCGGTAGCGGGGTGTGGTCTCGTCAGCAATGTATGTCGGCTCCTGAGAAACTTCCTGGACGCGTTCTCCGGCTTCAGCCCGCTCAAGCACGTTGACAATTTTGTGATAATCACCTGTACCGACCAGCGCAACAGCTTCCGGGATCTCTTCTAAAAGCTGCTCCTGAAAATGCTGCGCCATACAGCCCGTGATGACAATCTTCTTGTCTGCCTCGGCTAGCTCTACCAGCGTTCGTACCGATTCTTCGCGTGCGTCCTGGATAAAACTGCATGTGTTGACAACGACGAAATCCGCTAATGCTTCGTTGGCATCGACCTCATAACCCGCCTGGACTAAAAGCCCCAGCATATGCTCTGTATCAATTCGGTTTTTCTCGCAGCCTAAATGTGCGACGGCAATCGTTGGCTTGTTGCCCATGAAATCCTGTAACGAGTAGAACTAGAAGGGTGGTCAGTCGGTAAGCTGTAGCGATCGCTCATGCGACGGATTAACCCCTCGCGTCCAAATCATGCAGCAGCCTTTTCTCAGCTACTATCAACCGCTATCGCCCAGATGACAATACTAATACTATAGCGCGAAAACCGGAACATTACGATAGTTTACAGGCAACATTACGATAGTTTACGCAAGCCTTGTTGCCACTGCATTATAGATACGTCCGCCTGTTGCATCCTATGCCTAGCATACCTCACTTTTTCCTGGTGTTCGCAATCACGACCACCAGCCTGGTTTCTCAAGCTCGCAGTGGGGCGATTGCTGCAAAACCTGCCAACCAGCCGCTCAACGCCTTCATTCTGGCTCAAAACCAGAGTGCCTCCAACTACGATCGCTACGTCGAACAGGGAGTCACACTTGCCCAACAGCAACGCTTTCAAGAAGCTGAAAATGCTTTTCGCAAAGCCATTCAGCTAAACCCTGATGATGTTACAGCTTACTTACCGCTGGGTTGGTTGCTTGCATTCCAAAATAAATTGGCAGAGGCGATCGCGGTTCAACGCCAAGCGATTCGGGTTGCGCCTGATGATGCTCGACCCTACTTTCATCTGGGCGTTGCGCTTCGTAAACAGGGCAACCTTAGCGAGGCGATCACGGTGCTGGAGCGATCGTTTCAGCTTGATCAGACGAATGCCAACACGCTTAACGAGTTAGGGCTTGCCTTTGAGAAGCAAACTAAGCCCGATGAGGCGATCGCGTACTACCAAAAAGCAATTCAGCTTTATGCTCAAAATGCAGAGTATCACTACAATCTGGGTCACATTTTGGTGAAGGCACGGGCTGATTTTGATGCTGCCGTAGCCGAGTTACGACAAGCCGTACAGCTAGCGCCGAACCGTCCAGAGTTTCAGTCCGAGTTGGGCGACGTTCTGGTGCAGCAAAACAATGTGACAGGACACGGAGATCTCGCCGAAGCTGTGGTCGCGTTCAAGCAAGTGATTCAACTGTTGCCCAACTTTTCCGGTGGTTACTACAGGCTGGGTGGCGCTCTGGCACGTCAGGGTGAGCTAAAAGCTGCCGTTGTATCCTATCGGCAAGCGACTCGCCTCGATCCTACCAGCTGGGTCATTAGTGAGGAATTGGGAGATGTGCTGGCGAAACAGGATGATTTAACCGAGGCAGTGGTTGAATACCGACGAGCAATTCGGCTGGAGCCTGGACATGCAACCAAAGCCTACGCGGGGTTGGTGAGAACGTTGGCTCGACAAGGCAACCTGGCAGAAGCAATGGCGATCGCCCGTGAGGCAACCCAGCGTGCCCCAGAGCTAAGCCAAATTTACGGAATATCACCGAAACCTGCTAGCACTCTGACGGCTGACATTGCTAAAGGTCGGGACGCAATTCGGGAGAACCCAAGCAATGCTGGCGCTTATGAGGAGCTAGCCCAAAACTTGATCGAACAAGGCAATGCGACTGAAGCGATCGCGCTGCTTCGTAAGGCGATTCAACTGGCTCCCAAAAGACCATATGCTCACCTGTATCTAGGTAACGCTCTGGCAAAGCAGGGCAATCTAACGGAGGCGATCGCCGCGTATAACGAAACGATGCGACTCGATCCCTCCAATCCTTTTACGCTGTCTTACCTCGGCGATGCGCTGATGCAACAAGGCAAATTGTCTGAGGCGATCGCCACCTATCGAGAGTCGCTTCGCCGGGATTCTGGCTTTCTCAGTAGTAGTGCGCGATTAGGTTTAGGCAAGGCGCTGGTGCAGCAAGGGAACGTTTCAGAGGCGATCGCATTGTATCGACAGGCAATTCAGCGACAGTTCAGCTATGACCCAAATTTGCACTACAGTCTGGGGATCGCGCTGCTCAAACAAGGTGATGTTGCCGCCGCCAGAACAGAATTGCAGCAAGCCCGCAACGTTTTTGAAGTACAGGGCAAACCTCAAGAGGCTGCGGCAGCCGATCAGTATTTACAACAAATACAGGACGGTAAAAAGTTATGATTCTGATAATCGATGCACTCAGATGAGTCCGAATTTTTTACGCCTGTGGACTTACTTCAAATTTTCAAAACTTCCAACCCGATCATTGGTGTGGTTCATTTATTGCCACTGCCCACTTCGGCGCTATGGGGCGGTAGCCTGAAAGCGGTCATCGATCGCGCCGAACAAGAAGCGACTGCTCTTGCTTCCGGTGGTGTGGATGGCATCATTGTCGAAAACTTTTTTGATGCACCGTTCCCCAAAGAGCATGTTGATCCAGCGGTTGTGAGTGCGATGAGCCTGGTCGTGCATCGGCTACAGCAGATGGTGACGCTTCCGATTGGCATTAACGTGCTGCGGAATGATGGGCGGAGTGCGCTGGCGATCGCCACCTGTACGCAGACGCAATTCATCCGCGTCAATGTGCTCACAGGCGTGATGGCAACTGATCAGGGGCTCATTGAAGGCAACGCCCATGAACTGCTCCGTTATCGGCGTGAGTTGGGCAGCGATGTCAAAATCTTTGCGGATGTGTTGGTCAAACATGCTCGTCCGCTGAGTTCACCCAACCTCACCGTTGCCGTGCAGGATACGATCGAGCGCGGTTTGGCAGATGCCGTCATTCTGTCTGGATGGGCTACAGGGAGTCCGCCGAATCTGGAAGATTTAGAACTCGCGACTGCTGCCGCAAACGGTACACCTGTTTTCATTGGCAGTGGTGCCGATTGGGAGAATGTTCCAACCCTGATGCAGGCGGCAAATGGTGTGATTGCCTCTACATCGCTCAAGCGACATGGTCGTCGCGATCAGCCGATCGATCCCATCCGCGTTAGCCGCTTTGTGGAAGCCACCCGTCGTAGTGTTGCGCTCCTAGAAACCAAAGCCGTGCCACCTGTAGCATTGCCTTCGTGACCAATCGATCAATCGAGTCAGCCGATCGAGTCATTACCCTGAGCAACATCAAGGTACCTCTGTAGCCCTGCTGCTAAATGCTGAACGAAAGGCTCGAAAACCACGTTGAAATGGTCACATGGCAGCTCACAAACCTCAAGGCTGTCGATTAGTTTTGACCAGCCTAACAAGGCATCAATTTTAGCGGGAACCAAACGCAGCCATTCTTCAGGTGCTTGAGGTGTTCTAAACAGGATCGCTCGTCCCGGATAGCTTTGAGGGCTGTAGTTTTGCGTCATCTGACTATAAGCCGCTTCGATCACCACAGTTTCAGGGGCAGGCGACTGAAGCGACCGCAATGATTGTTCGCCTGTCTCTTTTTGTATGTCCTGCGCTAAGAGCTTCCAGCCATAGCTCACTTTTTCCCTCAGTCGCCGCTTGCTAAGAGCAGCTTTGTGAATGGCTAAACGTCTGAAAAGATGACGATGAATCGGTACAGGTCTAAACCACGGCTGTCTTAAATTGTAGGTATCAACCATCGCTAACAATGCAACGCATTCCCCTTGAAGAGTGAGTTGTCTAGCCATTTCATAGGCAACCAGTCCCCCAAAAGAATAGCCCAGCAAAAAATAGGGACCATGAGGCTGAATGGTTCGTATCTCTCCAATATATTCAGTCGCCAGTGCTTCGACTGAGAGTTTGGTAATCAGGTCAATATCTGTTGTGGATGGCTGTAAGCCATAAACAGGTTGATCGGGGTTCAGGTAGCGAGCCAAGGGGAAATAGTTCAAAACATGATGGTTCCTTGAGTGAATGCAGAAGAGCGGTGGTCGTGTCCCCTGCGGCTGAATGGCAACTAGCGGCTTCTGAGTCATGGGCAAATCTTGCCGCCGGATAAACTCAGCCAGTTTTTCTACTGTTGCTGCTTCCTGAAACACAGCCAGAGGTAGGTTTTGTCCGAGCAGCGTTTCGACTTGAGCCAACACGCGGGTAGCCAGTAGAGAGTCTCCCCCTAGTTCAAAGAAGTTATCTTTCACCCCGATCGGATGAATGTTCAAAACCTGCTCCCAAAGCTGTGCTAAATCCTGTTCTAAAGCATCTTTTGGTGCTTCAAAGGCAGTTTCTAAAGCAAAATCTTCTGCGTCTGGGATCGGTAGAGCTTGGCGGTCTAACTTACCGCTTGTGTTTAAGGGCAAAGCTTTTAGCACTACAAAAGCGGATGGCACCATGTACTCAGGCAGCTTTTCCTGCAAAAAACTTCGGAGTTCAGTTGTCGTTGGCACTACTTTTTCAGACGGCACAACATAAGCAACTAAACGATGATTTCCTGGCGAGTCTTCACGGGCAATAACTACCGTTTCAGCAAGCAAAGGATGCTGATTGAGCGCCGTTTCAATTTCGCCTAACTCAATCCGAAAGCCCCTAATTTTTACTTGATGGTCAATGCGTCCCAGAAATTCAATGTTGCCGTCGGGTAAATAGCGTGCCAAATCTCCCGTTTTGTAGAGACGGGCATTGGGTGCGTTGCTGTGTGGGTCAGGAATAAACTTTTCAGCCGTCAGTTTGGCACGATTGAGATAGCCACGAGCCAGCCCTGCACCGCTGATATGCAGTTCACCTGCTTCTCCAGAGGCTACAGGTTGCAGGTGTTCGTCAAGAATGTGGATTTGTGTGTTTGCGATCGCTCGACCGATCGGGGCGATCCGACGATCAACACAAGGCTGACACGTCCAAAACGTTGCGTCGATCGAGGCTTCGGTGGGACCGTAAACGTTGTGTAACAGCGTACTTGACCGAAAGCGCTGATAAAACTGTTCGATCAGCTCAGTTGGTAACGCTTCCCCACCACAGAAGACATGCTTTAAAGAAGTACACTGAGCCAGCGCTGGCTGTGCTAATAAAACGCGCAGCAGAGATGGCACCAATGCCGTAACGGTTACCTGCTGTTGAACCATTAATTGAATGAGATAGGTTAGATCTTTTTGCCCGTCTGGAACTGGCAAGACCAACTGTGCCCCAAACGATAATGGCCAAAAGATCTGCCAGACAGACGGGTCAAAGCTGAAGGAAATAGACTGCAAAACTCGGTCTGCTGGTGTGAGGGTAAAGGTTGTTTGTCTCCAGTGAAGTTGATTCCAAATGCCCGCGTGAGGAATCATGACACCCTTCGGTTTACCAGTCGATCCCGACGTGTAAATGACATACATCAAGTTACTGGCGATCGCTCGCCCGGTGGGATTTTCTGAAGTATTCCGGCTGAGCGCTTCCCAGTCAGAGTCTAGACAGATCGCCTGAGCAGCGCAGGCAGGCAAACTGTTAACCAGATGCGCCTGAGTCAGAATAACAGGCACTTGGGTATCGTCCAGAATAAATGCCAAACGCTCTGCTGGGTAGGTGGGATCAAGGGGCACATACGCTCCACCTGCTTTGAGAATGCCGAGCAGCCCGACAAGCATCGCCAGCGATCGTTCCACACAGATGCCAACAAGCACATCAGCGCCGACCCCTTGATTGATCAGGTGATGTGCCAATTGATTGGCTCGTTGGTTCAATGCCCGGTACGTAAAGGTCTGGTTTTCAAAGACAGCCGCGATCGCATCGGGTGTTTTTTCAACCTGTGCTTCAAACAAAAGATGAATACATGCTGCCTGGTTTGTATCAACACGGTTCCCTTCCCATAAAGAAGGTGACATCTGGCATTCAGCCGTCAAAAGGTTGCCTGAAGTTGTCCGTTTGTCCCCTTGCATTGCGTCTTAGCTCCATCTTTACGTCCGGCAACAATCTCCCATTACCAAACGATTCACCCTCAACCTTGATTTGGCAGTCCTTTCAGCTTCAAGTTTGTTCAAACTTTATGGTTCGTAATAAGTGAATAAAGTTTCAGTCAACATAAGCGATCACACGTAGGCGACCACCTGATGGGGAAGGCAATCTGTAACCATCAGTTACTCCAGACAAATCACCTAAGATGTCTACTTTGAGTTGGCTTTGCTCAGAAAGTTGCTCAAGTATTTTTACAAGTCTTTTAAGTCAATTCAGCGGAGACATCATGCACGCTCCCCAACGGTGTCAATACCCTGCCTGCTAGATCTTTAGTGGCGGCATAGTTTTCAGTGCCTAACAGCTACCAGTTCATTCTTCAGCAGTCAACTTTTTGACTTGGTGAGGCGCTACTCACCTTGGCGCAACCAAACCGTTAACGTTCTATGGACCTAAGAACATGCAGTTTTTTGCACCTGCTGATCTCAATCAGCTACAGCCAGATCTGACTTGTTTAACCGAAATGAACGAGTGGGTCAAGAATTTTTTGGGGAGACCACATCCCGATTTGGGGCGATCGGGTCCCGTGTGTCCGTTTGTACCGCGTGCCTTGCAACTTGACACCATTCGGCTAGCAGTCATTCACACACAGGCAATGGGGCAAGCTCAGGTTGAAGAGATTGTGCGTTGCTACCGGGATCAGTTTTTAGAGCTAGAACCTAAGAGCGGAGAGCTTGCGTTTTACAAAGCCATTATGCTCGTCTTTCCCGATGTTTCGCCTGAGCAGGCACCTGAACTTATTGATGCGGTACAGCAAAAGCTCAAGCCCTTCTTTGTTGAACAAGGTCTCATGCTTGGCGAGTTTCATCAGCATAATGAAACGCCGGGGCTGCATAATCCTGATTTCCGTCCTCTCCGTAGCCCGATTCCAATGCTGGCGATTCGGTTTATGGCAGAGTCAGATCTTCCCTTCCTGGAGCGCATCAGTGACCAGCCTCAACTTCGAGTCAGGTATCTGCAAGCCTATCTAAATCGCATGAGTTCGATCATCAAGGATGAAAGCAAGCTAAGTCATGCTCGAAGCGCTTTAGCTCTGGCACAGTCTCAGCTTGTGCAAGATCATCCGGTAGCACCGCTTCCACAACATCATCCGGTCACGCCTAAAGTCAGCAAATGTCCGTTTGCTCGCTTAGCGCAGGCGTTTGGGTAAACTGCCTACAGTGTTAAGCGTCAGGGTGACCGTTATGCACGATCGCATCAGGAGATGTCTGGAGGAGACCAGAACGCCTTATCAGGTGCATGTTCATAAAGACCTGCTGATGCCCATTCGCAGCCCCCATGATGTTGCTCAAGCATTGGGTTACGAGATTCGTCGCATTACGAAAACCTTGCTGCTAGAGGCAAAAGACCGAGAGCAGCGTTGTCTGATCGTGGCTCCGAGTAACCAGCGCATAGACTTGCATCAGATAGCTGCACAAATGGGCTGCAAGCGCTTGCAATTGGCAGACAGAACGACTCTTTTAGAGTTGCTCGATTATCCACCCAATGGCATTTCTCCGATCGGTGCGGGTTCGATGTCTGTCTTTATAGATGGAAGCTTGATGGCTTTTCCAACCATATTGATCGGCGCGGGTGAGGCAGGCGTTGAAATTGAGCTATCGCCTCGAGCGCTGCAAGCCATCACTGCTGCAAAACTTGTGCTGCCGTAATGGTTGCAACATCATTTTGTCAAGCAGTTTTTACTGTAGAACGGCTTACTGTAGAACGGCTTTAAGAGGCTCACCTGATTGCATCGGAGCCGCTGCTTTGGCTTGAATTAACCGCCCTAAGCTGTCGATCGCCTTAAGGTACTGGGGATCAGCAGTCGTTCCGACCTGACGTTTTTGCACAAGCGCTTTCTTCTGGGCATCTGTTAGTCCGACGATCACATCGGGTGTAATGCCGACATGATTGATGTCTCGTCCTTTTGGGGTGTAGTATTTGGCGATCGTGAGCTTGAGCGCCGAGCCGTCACCCAGGGGTTGTATCGCTTGCACCAAGCCTTTGCCAAACGTGCGTGTACCCACTAAAATGGCGCGTCCATCATCTTGCAGCGCTCCTGCTAAAATCTCGCTGGCGCTGGCAGAACCACCGTCTACCAACACAACTAACGGCTTTTGCGTCAGCGATCGCCCTTCTGTCTCGTAGCGCTCTTTGACTGCTTGCCGATTCACGAGGGAGACGATCGGGGTTCGCTCCATCCACATGCTGGCGATCTTTAAGCTGGCATCCAACAACCCACCTGGATCAGACCGCAGGTCAAGGACGTAGCCTTGCACACCTTGCTTTTCCAGGGTGACGATCGCACGATTCATCTCAGCAGGCGCTGTTTGCGTAAACTCTGGCAGACGAATATAGCCGATTTTGCCAAACTCAGTCGTTTCTGTGCGAAAAGACACGGGATTGATGGTGATGTTGGCTCTCGTGAGCTTGAAGGTCAGGTCTTGGTTGCCTCGCAGGATGTTGAGTACAACCTGCGTCCCTGCTTGTCCTTTAATTCTTTTGACGGCATCGTTGATGTTCATGCCGCGCGTGGACTGTCCATTAATGCTAGTAATCACATCAGCCGGTAAAATGCCTGCTAATGCTGCGGGCGATCGCTCGATGGGGGCAACGACTGTTAGCGCTTTTGTCTTTTCATTGGCAGCAAGCTCCAGACCAATGCCAGAGAGATTGCCGCTAATTTCGGTATTGAGAGCATTATATGCCTGCGGCTCAAAAAATTCGGTGTAGCGATCGCCTAACTTCGCCACCATCTGCTGAATCGCCGTATAGGCTTGCTGTTTGGAGCTGTAGGTGCGCCCTAAATAATCTTGCCGTACCGCTTTCCAATCTTGTTGATTAAAACTGCTGTCAACATAGTTTTGATCGAGAATCTGCCAGACTTGATTTACCAGTTGCTTTGGACTCGGTTGCGGCTCTGCCCAACTCTTGGAACTACTAGCCGCACCCGTAACGAGTACCGTTGTAGCGACTAAGACGGCTGTTCTAGCAAAAAATTTCTGCGTAGTCATACGTGGTTGAACCGAATAAAGGTTAGAGACGTTTGCGTTGGCAGCAAGGCGATGAAGCGGCAGAAGCATTGAGTCAAACGTTAGACTGCTCAGCGTTGGAAGAGGTTCAATTGCGTTTGAACAACCTTTGTCTAAGCACCCTGATTGACTGACAAAACGCTCAAAACCCCGATTCTTGAGTAGGTTGGGTAAAGCCAGTGGTGACGAAACAAGGTTAAACCCAGCTTCGCTTCTTGACTCTGTAAGGGTGTTTGGGCAGAAGCCTCAAGGGTTGCTCATGTCAGCGAGTCTTGGCGATCGCGTACAAGAGTAGTGTAGAACGCGGCGAATCAGGGAAAATAGAGTACAAGTTCCTGGTGCATACGTATGACCTGCTGCCTTAATCCAGACTGCCAGCACCCCCAAAACGCTGATGATGCCGAGTTTTGCCTTAGTTGTGGCACCAAACTGATACCCTTGTTGCGGGGACGTTATCGGCTCATGCGTCCGATCGGGCAGGGTGGTTTTGGCAGAACGTACCTGGCATTGGATGACGATCGCCTGAAAGCAAAGTGCGTCATCAAGCAGTTTTCACCCCAGCTACAGGGCACAAAGTCATTGGAAAAAGCCGTCAAGCTCTTTGAGCAAGAGGCAGTGCGGCTGTATGAACTGGGTGAACACCCCCAAATCCCAGCGCTATTGGCATATTTTGAACACGATAAACGCCTTTATTTGGTGCAGCAGTTCATTGAAGGCAACACGCTCTTGCAAGAACTGGCTCAGAACGGCGTGTTTATTGAGCAGCGCATTCGCGAAGTGCTGGCGGGTGTTTTACCGATCCTCAAGTTCGTTCACGATCATCAGGTTATTCATCGCGACATCACTCCGTCCAATATTATTCGCCGCAAGTTTGACAATAAGCTGGTGCTCATTGATTTTGGTGTTGCCAAACTCCTGTCAGTGGAGGCATCTAACCAACCAGGTACAAAGATTGGCACCGAGGGGTATGCGCCGATCGAGCAACTGCGTAGCGGCAAGGCGTATCCTGCCAGCGATATCTATAGTCTGGGTGCCACCTGCCTGTTTTTGATGACTCAGGTGAAACCCGAAGATCTGTACGATCCGCTAGAAGGTCGCTGGCTGTGGCGAGAACGCTTGGGCGAGAAGGGTCGGACGATGAGCGAGCCGATCGCGCAAATCTTGGACAAAATGCTGAAAGACCTGGTTAGCGAACGCTATCAATCTGCGGATGCGGTGATGAAAGATTTGCGAACCGCCTTATCTCGCCCACCGATCAGCTCGCCTCCAGCCAGAGCAAAACAAACCATTGGTCAACCATCTGCTCCAGTTCCTTCGGGAGGCACGATCGCTCAGCAGCCTCTCGCCCGACAGCCTGTAAGCCAACCAACGGTGGGGCAACCCGTCAGTCAACAGCGTGCCGTTGGTACACCGCCGTCTAGACAACCTACTGCCAAACCACCCCTCTCAAAGCAACCGCTTTCGGGGGCGCAAAAGTGGCACTGTTTGCATACTCTCATCGGTCATTCTCGCTGGGTTACGGCAGTTGCGATTAGCCCTAATGCTGACACGATCGCCAGTGGTGGGCTAGACGACAACATTAAAGTCTGGAATCGTTCAACAGGAGAGTTGTTGCGAACGCTCACAGGTCACAGCAAGCCCATCAACTGCCTGAGCCTGAGCCCCGATGGGCAAGTTTTAGTCAGCGGCAGTGATGACGATACCATTCGCCTCTGGCAGTTAGCAGATGGGAGGTTGCTGCGATCGCTCACGGGGCATACCAGAGATGTCAGCTCGGTTGTGATCAGTGCTGATGGACAGTTCCTTGCAAGCGGTAGCGAAGATCGCACTGTGAGATTGTGGAAGCTTGCAACAGGTGAAGCGCTGCGATCGTTCTCAGGATTGGCTGGCATGGTGCGATCAGTGGCTCTGAGTCCCGACGGACAGTTTCTAGTCAGCGGTGGCTTGGACAATCAAATCAAGCTATGGAGCCTCAAGACCAATGAACCCGTTCGTACACTGCCCAATGGTCACTTCAACTCAGTGAATGGCGTTGTGATAACACCTGATGGCAAAACCTTAGTCAGCGCCAGCAAAGATAAAACGATTAAAGTGTGGGATCTCGTGAAAGGGGTTGTGGTGCGAACGCTAGCGGGGCATATGGATTCGGTGAACGCGATCGCCATTAGCAGTGATGGCAAATTTTTGGTCAGTGGCAGCAGCGATACGACTATCAAGCTCTGGAACCTGGAAACAGGCACTCTAATCGGTACGTTGACCGAGCACATTAGCGCTGTGAATGCTGTTGCTCTCGCAGCCGATGGACACGTTTTGGTCAGTGGCAGTTCGGACAGTAAGGTGAAGGTGTGGCAGTTGGGGTAGGGAGGGGTGAGGAGAGAGGGGTGCAGGGGAAGCAGAGGAAGCAGCGGGCATTTTGAGTTGATTGAGCAATCAGCGATCAGTGATCAGCTTCTTAGCCTTTAGCCTTTAGCCCTTAGCCTTTAGCCCGTCACCTCGAACTCACTTTACGCGCACAAGCAGTATCATTTGCTACAAAAACATATTGTCTTTCTACGCCTTTAGAGAGACTTTTCCTGATCTCAGGCGCAGGGGTGAGGAAGTTCAGTCTCAATTATGGGTAGTCTAAGGGATATCCCTTCATACGCACCCTTATGGACTCTGTGCAGTACCCGTTTGGGAAGATTCACTATCTATTTCGGAAAGCTGACCATGCAAAGTGGCATCGGCAGGAGAGTAAGCGCCACATTTTGCGATCGCAGTTAGGCTTTACGGATGTGGCACCAACACGTCCCAAGCCATGCACTGGCTGTACAAACTACCACGGGGTTGCGTATGGGTATAGTCGCGAAGCTCGCACGCCGCTGATTTGTGGGTTTCATCCCTACGGTTGGGAAAGTGAGAGCGCGTGCCCTGATTGGTGTGGGGCACATTAGGGGATTGCGGCAGGTGTTGATCTTTCAAAGAGATTGTTGTTTCCGTAGGGACGTTACATGTAACGCCCCTATGAAATGTTAGGGGCGTAGAAAGTTCGCTAGAGTGGTTGGCAGTTTGATTGCATCTACCATCCGGTTGCGAGGTCTGTCTTGGCTCGGTTTACCGCTCATTCTTCTTCTCAGCAGGCGAAAGCAGGCTCTCTGCGATCGACGCGTCCCCCACAAGCACGCTATCAACAGAACGTCCATCCGCTTAGGCGTTTGCTGGACTACGGGCAGCATTATCACGGGCACATTCGTTGGGCGATCGCTTGCTCGATTCTCAACAAGGTTTTTGATCTGGCTCCTTCGGCGCTGATTGGCACCGCAGTGGATGTTGTTGTGCAGCAGCAAAACTCGGTACTCGGTCGCCTTGGCATCAAAGATTTGTTTACGCAATTGCTGGTACTTTCGGTGTTGACGTTTTGCATTTGGGGGTTGGAGTCGGCGTTTCAGTATGCCTACGATCGTCTGTGGCGCAACCTGGCGCAGAAGATTCAGCACAACTTGCGGCTCGATGCCTACGCGCACCTACAGGAATTGGAATTAGCTTACTTTGAGGAACGCAGCACAGGCGGCTTGCTATCCATTCTCAATGACGACATCAACCAGCTAGAGCGCTTTTTGAACAGTGGTGCGAATGACATTTTGCAGGTTAGTACGACTGTCATCATCATTGGTAGCGTGTTCTTTCTGCTGGCTCCCAGCGTGGCAGGGATGGCGATGTTGCCGATGCCCTTGATTGTGTGGGGATCAGTGATCTTTCAGCGTCGTTTGGCTCCTCGCTACGCCGACATGCGCGAGAAGGTGAGCTTGCTCAATGGTCGGCTATCCAACAACCTGAGCGGCATTACCACGATTAAAAGTTTTGCGACAGAGGCGTACGAAACAGAGCGGATTGCCCAGGATAGTGAGGCTTATCGCCGGAGTAACCAACGGGCGATCGCCCTGAGTGCTGCCTTTATTCCGTTGATCCGCATCCTGGTGCTGATCGGCTTTTTGGCAACGCTGCTCTATGGTGGACAACTGGCGATCGCGGGCAAACTGTCTGTCGGTAGCTACAGTGTTTTGATTTTTCTCACCCAATCGCTGCTGTGGCCTCTGACCCGTTTGGGTGAAACCTTTGATCTGTATCAACGGGCAATGGCATCGACGAAACGCGTGATGGATTTGTTGGATACATCGATCGCGATTCACTCAGGACATTTGTTATTAGAGCAGCGGTCAGCCGACTCCTTCGGAGAAGCAAGCCACAGCGGTCAGCTATCAGCTTTTCAGGATAATGATGCTAATGAAACACTCAATGGGCAGTGGTCGCTAATACCAACAACCAATAACCAACAACCAACAACTTCTATTCAGGGTGACATCTACCTTCATGACGTGACGTTTGCCTATGCCGATCGCCGACCTGTGATTGAGCAGCTATCGTTGCACATCCCAGCGGGCAAAACGACGGCGATCGTGGGTGCAACGGGGTCAGGCAAAAGTACGCTGGTGAAACTGTTGCTGCGGCTGTACGAAGTGCAATCTGGCACGATTACGCTGGATGGCGTTGATGTGCGGGAGTTAGAGCTGGGTTCACTGCGACGGGCGATCGGCTGGGTGAATCAGGACGTGTTCTTATTTCACGGCACCGTTGCAGAAAATATTGCCTATGGCAGCTTTGATGCGACTCCGACAGACATTAGGGCGGCGGCTGACATCGCGGAGGCGCATGAGTTTATTCAGCAATTGCCCCAGGGATACGACACCATTGTGGGCGAACGTGGGCAAAAACTCTCTGGTGGGCAGCGACAACGGTTGGCAATCGCTCGCGCCATTCTCAAAGATCCGCCGATTTTAATTCTGGATGAAGCGACTTCTGCGGTGGATAACGAAACGGAAGCAGCCATTCAGCGATCGCTGGAGCGCATTACGGTGGGTCGTACCACCATTGCGATCGCCCATCGGCTCTCTACCGTCCGCAATGCCCACTGCATTTACGTGATGGAGCACGGCAAGCTCGTTGAAGCGGGTCGCCACGAAACGCTATTAGCGCAACAGGGCATTTATGCCAACTTGTGGGCGATTCAAACTGGCACGCATTAATTTCATAAAGTTGGGTAAAGAAAAATGACAACCTTGCGACTGTCACAATTAACTTTACGCAAAATTTATAATCCCCCTAAAATCCTGGGGACATTTCATTGGGGCTGCTTTTTATGTCTGCGATCGCAACGACGTTGGTGTTCCTGTCTGTGACTTTAGGAGCTAATGCTTTGGTCAGTATTTTTATTGCCGCAAATCATGATGGTCTTCCAGGACGGCGCTTGGGTGGCGGTACTCGTCATCACGCGCCATCGTTACCGTCGATGCTCGATGTTTAAACATCGAGTCTGCTGTTATCAAAAGCTTTTCAGGATACGCGTTCCACAAGCGCTTTGTACTGATTGCTAGATCTCGCGTTTGCTCTCACTTCAATCAGGATGCATCCGCCACTCTACTAAACTAGACTAGAAGCCCAGAGTAACGTCCCTGCAAACCGATCGGCTTCACCAAATCTTCTTATTTATCGACTGACCTTTTTCTGCGCGGACGGTATGATACCAAACCGATTCAGCGTTTCATCCAGTTCTTTGAGCAGCGCAAAGTCCGCTTCACGTAGGGATTGACCGTCGCTACTGGACATCCCTTCGCCATTTGCAGATGACTCTTCTAAGAACGCAAACGCCTGCCGAAACTGCTGAGGTGTGGCTGGAATGGGCGCATCAAAGTGGCAGGAAATAATTCGCTGAAACTCCCACTGAGCGATAGTGTCTGCCCAATCGAGCGTTTCGTTGGGTGCCCGATTGAGAATCAAGGTTTGTAGAACGGGTGCAACCAGCAGTCGCCCATTGCCGTGCAGGGCATCGAACGATCGCGCCCAATCGTCCTGCCATTGAAACGGAAACAGCCCAAAATAGGCTTTCCTGGAGCGATCGACCGCATTGGGCGCGTTGGCGATCGTGTGCCTCAGGCTTCTGACAGACAGCACGCTGGGTCGAAAAAAGAGCGTGAAGAGCGCAATCCGCTGCCATCCCTTACGGCGATTCGCAGGCGTATCGATCACCCGATCGCTTGCTTGCTCTTTGGCGTGAAACAGCAGCGGGTAGGGATCAAGCTGCACGATCGCGGGTGGTTCGGCAGGGATAGAGACGATCGAGTCGGTAACGAGTAAGGTGCGCGATCGTCGATGGAAAAAAGCCACTTCCTCAAACTGTCCTGGTCCAAGGGCGATCGGTCCCAAAATGGCGTAATCAACCTCATCTGCAAAGGGAGCCTTACGGCTGTCGTCTGGAAGCACTTGCGTTCGTTTGGCAGGTAATCCCAACCAACTTAACGGCAGATTCAGCGGAAAACTCCACTGATGGGGAGCGACAAACACCTGTGCTTCGGGAAACTGACGAGCAAACGGACCCACAAAGACCTTGTGTTCAACCCCCGAAATAGTGGGCAAAATGATGTATTTCACATCGCCATGCACTGCGACTAATTCACTCACAAGCCGCAGACATTCTGGCGTTGGCGCAACGGGTGCATAGACTAAAAGACCGTCTGCTTCAAGCTTGACGATCGTCATCCGAATGGGCACCACCACGTAGAAGATGCCTTGCAGTTGGTCAAACGTCCACAGCGTATCGGTTATGACTTCGGTTCGCAGGGTTCGCCGTTGGCTGTAGGGGTAGAGCGGTACGGTGAGCCAAAACCGCCATGCCCAATCGCTGGAGCGCTGCCTTTGTGATCCTTCTTCTGGTCGTTGGTTTTGTTCTCGATGTTCGATCGTGGGTTTTGCCACGCCACGATTCCTCCTATGCCAATGGTTGCGCCGTTTTGCTTCGATCGCTGGAGTCTAAAGTTTATCAAATGCTTAACGGCTCAATGCATGAGAATTGCTGCAATCGTTGCTGGTGCAAAAACGGCAGCGCTGCCAGCGTAGATGCATAGGCATCTATATTGAGTCGTGTAACCGCTTTAAGGTGACTGAGATGCATAGCCCTGGCAGGTGCGCGTTGCATCCTTTTTTACGTCAGGCGGCAGGTAGACCGGATCGTTTGCCACAGCCTTCATCTGTTCGCAGGCTGCTGTTAGCCACTCAGCCCAGTTGCCGACATGCCACAGGCGTAGATTACTATCCGCGCTGCCTGTAAGAAGGGAGCGACCATCGGGGCTAAAGGCGATCGTGGTAATAAAGTCTTCATGTCCTTGCAGAACTTCACCCAGCGGGTGTCCTTGCGGGTTCCACAGTCGTACTGTTTTATCCCAACTGCCGCTGGCGATGAGTTGACCATCTGGGCTGATGGCAAGCGCAGTAACCCAACTCGAATGTCCTCGAAACGGCTGAGTGAGTGGTTGCCCTTGCAAGCTCCAGCGTCGAATCGTGCCATCATTACTCCCGCTGACGACTGAGCGACTGTCGGGGGTAAAGAGGACAGCTCTTATTTCTTCTTGATGCTGAAAGGGTTCTCCCACAGGTTTTCCGGCTTGATCCCATAAGCGGAGGGTACGATCGCGGCTACCGCTGGCGATGAATTGACCATTCGGGCTAACGGCGATCGCGGTTACAGCTCCTGTGTGTCCTTGCAGTGGGGAACCAAGTAGTTGCCCCTGAAGGTTCCAGCGGCGGATGGTGCCATCATTGCTGCCGCTCACCAGGCTTTGACCATCGGGGCTAAAACTCAACGATGTCGCAGCGGCTGTTAGTCCTTGAAAGGGTCGTCCAATCGCCTGTCCTTGCAGGTTCCATAGTTGTATCGTTTGATCCGTACCGCCAACCGCGATCGACTGACCATTGGGACTAATGGCTGCTGGAATGACCAGGGGACCATACTGATCTTTAGCAACGGCGGTTGCTAGAGAGACAGCCTCCTGATAGCCTTGCAGCGGAATCTGCGTGAAGGGTTTACCTGGCGCTTTCCAGATCCGTAGCAACCCGTCTTCACTGATACTGAGCTTGGTCTGAGCCTGCTGATCGAAGGCAACCACCTCAGCGCGTCGGTATAAGGCGGTAGACTTGCTCAAGAAAACGTCCTCTGCGGTATAGTTGCGCGGATGCCAGAGTCGCACTGTATTGTCATTTGCTCCACTGACAATGGTTCGCCCATCGGGGCTAAGGGCAACTGACGTAACCCAGGCGGTATGTCCTCTCAACGGCCCGCCAATGGGTTTCCCTTGCCAACGCCACTGGCGGACGGCGTTATCATGATCACCGCTGATGATTGTGCGCCCATCAGCACTGACTGCTAGCGATGTCACTATATTCTGACCGCTTTGAAACGGGTCGCCTAGCGCTACTCCCTGACGATTCCAACGGCGAATCGTTTTGTCTTTGCTGCCCGTAATGATGGTTTGCCCATTGGGGCTAAACGCAACAGCGGTGATTGCTCGCGTGTGCCCTCTAAACGGTTGACCAACAGCGTTACCTTTAAGATCTGATAGCAGTAATGCACTTGCTTCACTGCCGCTGGCGATCGTTTGCCCATCAGGACTAAACGCCACCGTCATAATAGGAGCCTTATGGCGGTTAAACGGCTGTCCAATAGGCGTTCCCTGGAGATTCCATAACCGCACCGTCTGATCCTTGCCACCGCTGGCGATCGTTTGCCCATCAGGACTAAACGCCACCGTCAGCACATCGCCTCTGTGTCCTTGAAAGGGAGGGCTGCTGGCACGGCGTTGCACATCCCACAGTCGCAGGGTTCCATCAGTACTGCCACTAAGGACATATTGACTATTGGGGCTAATCGCCACGGCAGTGACAGCGCCCGTATGCCCTGTGAGCGGTTCACCGATCGGCTGTCCCTCCAGCGTCCAGAGGCGAAGGGTTTGATCATCACTGCCACTGACGATGAATTGACCGTTAGGGCTGACTGCAACCGCGTTCACCACATTGGTATGCCCCAGTAAGACGGCTTTTTCCTGGTTCAAGGCGATCGCGCTAAACAGGCTGGATTGTACTGGGTCTAGCACTTGCCCTGTAAAGATCTGTCTGCTTAAGTTCAGCCCCGTTGCCTGAAGCGCCAGCATTAAACCGCCAACAGGCTGTGTAGACAGCAGATTTTTTGACTCAGCCGCTTTTTCTCGCAGCGTAGCCACCGTTGACTCTTGAAACGTCTTCACCGCTAAGCCAGCCACAACGGCTAAACCAACTGCCCCGCTGATGAGGGCAAGGCGCTGACGTTTGATTTCGGCTCGTTGTCGAAGGGTTTCAGCCTGATGGCTGGCATCCAGGTAAGCGCGTTGCAAGGCTGTCGGTTCCGGGGCTTTGGCATAACTTTGTACAAGCCACTGCTGTGCCGTTTCCAGGTCGCTACCCCGCAGCAGATAACTATCGTTTTGCCCTTGCTGCTTCCACTCAATCGCCCGTTCTAGCAGTCTAGTGTGGGCACGCACGTAGTCCAGGTCTGTGTCGATCGCCTTCAACAGCGATTGCAGAGCTTGCTCAAAGGAGTCTTGCTCTCGGAAAAACAGCCAATTGTGCTTCGACAGAGCTGGATGAATCTGCTGTGGGTTAAACCCTTCACGCCGCACGATCGGGACTAAGCGCTTGTGATGCTCTACCGCGTGGTCAACTTCCTCTCGACAAACGGTTGAAACGACCGAATCCGGACTGATCACAAACACAAACGCATTGGCAGCTTCAATACCGCGTTGAATCTCAAGCCACCAATCGGCTGTTAGAGGAATATCTTCCCAGTCTATCCAGGTGTCCCGATGATGCGCTTGCAAAGCAGTGTGGAGCGTTTGAACAAACGCCTTGTCTTTGCGCGAGTAAGAGATGAAAACGTCACTCATGCAACCCTCTGAAACGATGCATTGTTTTAAGGTAAGCAGTTTAGCAGACGCAACGATTGTGCTTTAAGCATCCCGGTTCCGGTGTTCATCCCCAATTACAAGCTGGTTGCTGGATTTTACACAGGTTGATCACGTTGCTTCTCCCAATGTCCACTCCTGGAATTGGTTGACAGTCAGCGATCGACAGCAACAAATCTGTAGGGCAATTTGGAAAAGTGGTATGACCCACCAGGACGTTTGGCAGTCAGTTTATCAGAAGCGTACAAACAGCGCTTTCCTGATCCGGCGAACGTTCCCTTCAAAGAAATAACGCAAATGCATGACAGTGCCAACCGATGTTGCTAGCAGGTCAGACAGTCTTAGCGGTGGCTTGGGATACGATACAGTCTGGCAAAAACTTACTGTGATTAAACGGCTGAGGGTTGACCGTTGGTTTCGGCAGCTAACGCTTCTAGTCGCTCTTGCTGGTCTTGGGAGATACAGGTTTGAATGACCTCTTCAATATCGCCCTCAAGCACTGGCGCTAGGGAAAAATTCTGTCCCAACCGATGGTCGGTGATGCGGTTGTCTTTGTAGTTATACGTGCGAATTTTTTCAGAACGCGATCCGGTGCCAACCTGCGATCGCCGCATGGAGGTCACGGCTTCCTGTTGCTCGCGTAGTTTCATTTCGTAGAGCTTTGCCCGCAAGATCTGCATGGCTCGTTCACGGTTTTGTAGCTGCGATCGCTCTTCGGTGCAAAAGATCCGAATCCCCGTCGGCTTGTGCATGAGGTCAACCGCTGTTTCAACTTTGTTAACGTTTTGTCCGCCAGCGCCCCCTGAACGCGCCGTTGTGAGTTCGATATCTTTGGGATCAATGTGAATCTCTACATCATCCACTTCTGGCATGATCGCCACCGTAGCGGTAGACGTATGCACTCGCCCAGAGGCTTCTGTGACCGGAACGCGCTGTACCCGATGAACGCCTGCTTCAAACTTAAGTTTGCTGTAGACGCGATCGCCCTGAATCTCCAGAATCGCTTCTTTAAAGCCCCCCATATCCGCCAGGGATTCGCTTAGGAGCTTGACGCGCCAGTGTTGGGTTTCGGCGTAGCGCGAGTACATCCGCACCAAATCGCCTGCCCAAATGCTGGCTTCGTCGCCACCAGTCCCAGCCCGAATTTCCAACATGATGTTCTTGTCATCGTTGGGATCGCTCGGCAGCAACAAAATCTTCAGGCGCTTTTCCAGGTCGTCAGACTTCGCTTCTAATTCCGCGACCTCCGTTGCCGCCATTTCCTGAAGCTCTAAGTCACCGCCTGCTTCTTTCAGGATCTGTCTGGCATCCGTGAGAGCCTGCTGCGTCAGTTTCCAGTCTTCAAAGGCGTTGACGACTTCCTCTAACGACGATCGCGTTTTAGCCACGCGCTGAAACTCACCCGGATCTTTTGCCACATCCGGATCCGCCAATCGACGAGTCAATTCGTTAAAGGTTTGCTCAACCGATTGGAGTTTATCTAAGAGATACGCTTCAGCCATAGGACAAAATCACCAGAAAAAGGCAGAGTAATCACTGACTTAAGACACTGAACTTGAGTGAAGCCTTTATTGATAGCTCTCGCTCGCAAAGCTCCGACCGCCAAGCTCGAATCCAAAACCAGCTTTACTACCGTCTTTTCTTCTTCTGGGGTTGCGTGTCTGCGGCATCTTCCCCTTCTAACATGCCGTACTTCCGCAAGAAGCGATCGACCCGTCCCTCGGTGTCAATAATCTTTTGGGTACCTGTATAAAACGGATGATTACCAGACCACACATCGACGTGCAGTTCAGGCTTCGTGGAACCAATGGTCATCACCACTTCCCCGTTGCAATAAACCTTTGCGTCAGGGTACCACTTGGGATGAATATCGGGCTTAGGCATCGTTAACTCTCCAACTTACAGTCTCTTAATTTCATTCTAACGTTCGAGCTGTTTTCAGGTGTTGAGCACCGAAACCCAGCAGGTTCTTATCGTTTGGAGAACTGAGGGGCTTTCCGGGCTTTCCGTAAACCGTACTTCTTCCGTTCTTTCGCACGAGGATCGCGGGTCAAGTAACCCTCAATCTTCAACGGCTTGCGATTGTCGGGATCAAGCTGGCAAAGTGCCCGTGCTACGCCTAAGCGCACCGCATCTGCTTGTCCGGTCAAGCCACCACCATGAGCATTCACGAGAATGTCGTATTCGCCTTCAAGCCCCAGGGTTTCTAAGGGCGCTTTAGCAACCGATAAATATTCGGCGTTGAACTGAAGATACAGATCTCCAGGCTTGCCGTTAATAGTCAACTGTCCGTTGCCAGGAACTAAACGCACTCGTGCCACCGCTGATTTCCGGCGACCGGTTCCCAAATATACAACTCGACCCTGGTCTATCGCTTGCATTACTGCTGTCCTCCTGGAATTGTCTGAATGGCTAGTGTTTCAGGCATCTGAGCCTGGTGGGGATGGTCAGACCCAGCGTAAACTTTGAGTTTTGTAAACAACTGTCGCCCCAGGGTGTTTTTAGGCAACATGCCTTTCACAGCTTGCTCAATAATGCGTTCTGGCACGCGTGCCTGCAACTTGGCAAAGGTTTCAGTCTTCATACCACCAGGACGACCGGAATGGCGACGATAGAGCTTCTGGCTACGCTTTCTACCTGTCACATCAACTTTTTCGGCGTTGATCACAATAACAAAATCGCCGGTGTCCAGATGCGGTGTGAACGTTGGCTTGTTTTTACCACGCAACACCATCGCTATTTCTGTGGCAAGCCGTCCCAGGCGCTGATCGGCTGCATCAACGACGTACCACTTGCGCTCGATCGAATCGACAGGGGGAAGATAAGTCTTGGTCATAACGGTCTCTGTGCGTGTGCTTGAATTAATGAATGGCAAAACGTGAAAGGGCTGGAGCCAGGGAGGGGGCTAAATGACCAGCGATCGCTCAGGCAAGGTGGCGAGGGTCAATGCGGGTTGAGTATCGTACCAAACCTCCGGCGGAAACGGAAAGTCTGGATAGCCAACGCGCAGTAAGCACAACCCCTTCGCGGGTGCGGCATACTTCACCTGCTCTCGTTGCTCCTTTGCCCAAACTTCAGTGAAGCTGAGCGGCGATCGCATGCCACGCCCAACCTGAACCAACATGCCAACCAGCAGCCGCATCATGCCGTAGAGAAAGCCACTTGCCTGCACTTCAATATAGACCAGTGAACCGTCACGTTTACATTCAGCCGCCTGAACATCTACCCAAGAATGAGGTCTATCTGACCCTGCGCGATGAAAGGCTGCCAAGTGGTGCCTCCCAATGAGGGGAAACAACGCCTCTCGAATCAGCGATTCGTCCAGCGGTTCATAATAGTAGTGCCACGCGAAGGGACGGATGAACAAATTAGGGCAAGGATCAGTATACAACGTGTACCGATAGCGCCGCCAGAGAGCAGAAAACCGGGCGTGCCAGGTTGGGCTGACAAGCGATGAAGCCCGAATCAGGACATCATCAGGCAGTCGTGCATTGAGAATCGAAGCCCAGCGGTCAGCCGGAATATGGTCAGGCGCATCAAAATGAGCCACTTGAGCTGCTGCATGCACACCAGAATCCGTTCGACCAGCGGCATGGAGTACAACAGGTTGCCCCACCATTACCTCTAAGATCGTCTCAATCTCCTCCTGAATGGTGCGCTGCTGCGGTTGTCGTTGCCACCCATGAAAATGAGTGCCCAGGTATTGGATGACCAGAGCAATGCGTTGAGTGGAAAGGGTCGCAGACGGTAGCATCAGAATCAGGTAAGTTCAATAATCGCCATCTCAGCGTTATCACCGCGACGATGGACAGTACGAATAATGCGGGTATAGCCGCCGCTGCGATCGCCATAGCGAGACGCAGCCTGCTCAAAGAGGGCATGCACTAGCTGCTTATCGAACAGATAACCTAGCGCCTGACGACGGGCAGCCAGCGACCCATCCTTTGCCAGCGTAATCATCCGATCAGCCTCAGAACGGACGGCACGAGCACGAGTTTTCGTCGTTTTGATGCGACCATTCCGAATCAACTCGGTGGTCAGCGATCGCAGGAGCGCGCGGCGTTGATCGGCAGGTTTACTAAGGAGAGGAACACGACAGCGGTGACGCATGAGACTTCACTTCTAGAGGTTAAACAGTTACTGTTAGCGAGCCGTTTCAAAACAATGAATGCAAAGCAACGGACGCTCAATGGCTAGCTGGGCTTTGAGGATTTTTCTTGTGGCAGCGTAATGCCTAAACGTTGCTGTAACGCCTCAACTACTTCCTCGGCAGACTTTTGACCAAAGTTCTTGATCTCTAACAAGTCTTCCTGACTGTAATCCAGCAAATCTGCTACAGAGTTAATTTGAGCACGCTTCAAGCAGTTATAGGCGCGCACTGAAAGCTGGAGCTCTTCGATCGGAATTTGATTGGCTGGATTCTCTTCATCACTATCGTCATCATCCGACGGCTCAAACGTAATCTCCTTGAGCGGATTGAAGAGGTCAACCAAAAGATTTGCTGCCTGACTCAAGGCTTCTTGCGGGGTCAAACTGCCATTGGTAGAAATTTCCATAATCAGCCGATCGCGCTCAGCTGAACCACCTACTCGGGCATCTTCAACGGTATAGTTCACCTTGCGAACGGGCATGAAGAGCGAATCAATTTGAAGAAAGTCTAAAGCGGTTGTTTCATCGCGCGCCTTGTCGATCGTACGATAGCCCTTACCTCGCTCGATCCGAAACTCCATCTCTAATGTTGATCCAGCAGACAAGGTCGCAACATATTGGCTTGGATCAACAAGCTCTACTTCTGAGGGAAGATCGAACTGATCAGCGGTAACAGTTGCCGGTCCTTGTGCCAGCAAACGACCAATCTGTGGCTGGGATGAATAGCTCTTGAGGACGATTTTCTTCATATTCAATAAAATATCAAGCACATCCTCACGAACACCTGGAATCGTGGCAAACTCATGATTTACGCCCGCAATCCGCACCGATGTTACAGCAGAGCCTTCTAGATTAGAAAGCAGTACGCGCCTCAAAGCATTACCAAGCGTAATGCCTTGTCCACGCTCCAGAGGTTCAATCACAAACTTGCTATTCTGGCTTTGATCCCGCTCCGTTTTTGATTCAACGCATTCGACCTGAAACTGTGCCATGTAGCAACCTCCCCGCTTCTTGATGAAAGGCAAACGCCTTGCCGACTTGACTTTAAAATGTACGCAATCCCTTAAACCCAGGCAAAATCATCGTTGACGATCGCCTTCCACAAGCCTATTCTCACAAAACCGCATTGGTTAAGAAAGCATTAAACTCGACGACGTTTCGGAGGACGGCAACCGTTGTGTGGAATAGGTGTCACGTCCCGAATCAGGGTAATTTCCAGACCAGATCCTTGCAACGCTCGAATTGCCGTTTCTCTACCTGCCCCCGGACCACTCACCATCACCTCAAGCTGACGCATGCCCTGATCAGCAGCTCTGCGAGCAGCGCTTTCAGCCGCAGTTTGGGCTGCAAAAGGGGTTCCCTTCTTGGCTCCCTTAAAGCCACTTGAGCCAGCAGATGCCCAAGAAATAACCTCACCGTTGGTGTCAGAAATTGTAACGATCGTGTTGTTAAAAGTTGACTGGATGTAAGCGACTCCACTTGGTACATTTTTCTTCTGCTTACGTGCTCCAGTTTTTCGGGCGGGTTGTCGAGCCATGATTCAGTTCTCTAAGTTGGTATTGAGGCGTTCTTGGTATTGAGGCGTTGTTGGTGTTGAGGCGCTTGATCCAGTGCGTCAGGTTTTGCTCTATGTCATGAAGGCAAAGACAGTTCCTGTAATACTGCTGTCGAATGAAGCGAGGCATGTTCATTCCATGCACAGCACGCCTCGCTTTACAGCAGATGAAGGAATGTGGCAACAATCTACTTCTTGCTGGGCGCTTTTTTCTTGCCTGCAACGGTACGACGACCACCGCGTCGGGTGCGGGCGTTCGTGCGCGTGCGCTGTCCACGCACAGGAAGCCCCAGTCGATGACGGCGACCACGATAGGTGCCAATGTCCATCAACCGCTTGATATTCATCGACTCAAGCCGCCTCAAGTCGCCTTCGATTTGATAGTTCTCTTCGACTTCCTCACGCAAGAGCGAAACATCAGCATCACTCAGATCTTTCACACGAATATCTGGATTAACGCCCGTTGCTTGCAAAACGTCCTTTGCACGAGTTGGTCCAATGCCGTAAATATAGGTCAGTCCAATCTCAATCCTCTTATCACGAGGTAAGTCTACTCCGGCAATCCGTGCCACGCTTTTTCTCCCAGTCTTCTACTGCTAAAACTTCTGCTCTGCCTGTTGACACAATCTTGTATTGACTGCATACCCTTCTAAAAGGAACTTTCAGCCTTGGCGCTGCTTATGTTTTGGGTTAGAACAAATAACCATGACTCTGCCACGGCGGCGAATGACGCGACATTTCTCACAGATTTTACGAACCGATGCCCGAACTTTCATGACTTTACCAATCTTGCCACATTACAAACATATAATCTTATCAAACTAAGGCGAATTTTGTCAAATAAACTTTTAAGCGCTTGACAGCTAAAGGTTTAGCTTGGACTGAATCATCTGCAACGACGCTATTTTTTGTTACGGAGTCGATAGGTAATGCGCCCTTTAGTCAAGTCGTAGGGCGTTAGCTCGACTTTGACCCGATCGCCGGGAAGTATCTTGATGTAATTGCGTCGAATTTTGCCAGAGATATGAGCAAGAACATTGAACTCGTTATCTAGCTTGACTCGGAACATGGCGTTCGGTAACGATTCTGTCACCGTTCCTTCCATTTCAATCAGATCTTGTTTGGACAATTGGAGTTCCTCCGAAGCAGCAGTTTTGAGTTCTAAAAATTAGATGGAGCTTAGAAGCTTTCTTTTTAGAGTTTAAATCATTCAAGCGAGGTACGGCACATCTGGAGTGTGAGTTACAGGGCGTGCGCTAGATGCACTTTGCTAAACGCGTTTGGGATGACAAGGCTTCTGGTATTGATTCGTTGAATTACTCTGGGTAGTCAGGTTTGGCAAAAGAGCCTTTGGGTGTGCTTTGTTCAAGTCGATCGTGAGCAGCATGAATCTGCTAGAAAAGGCTTTTGAGTTTATCCAATACCGCTTCTGGTGGAATGTTACCATCAAGAGACACCAGCTTATGCCGAACCCGGTAGAAGTCAATTAAGGGAGCCGTTTGATTGTGGTAAACCTGCAAGCGCTGTCGGATGACATCCTCTGTATCGTCTGCTCGTCCGCGCCCAAGCATTCTTTGTACCAGCACGTCATCAGGAACCTCTAAGTTGACCGCATAGCGATACGCCTGATCTATTTCTTCAAGAAGTTTGTCAAGGAATGCAGCCTGGGATTCATTGCGGGGAAACCCGTCCAAAATCCAACCGTTCTGAGCGTCCGCCTGACTCAACCTCTCTTTAATAAGAGCGATCACCAGATCGTCAGGAACCAGATTACCCTGCTCCATGTAGGACTGAGCCTCCACGCCCAGCGGAGTTTTTTGAGCAACAGCCGCCCGTAAAATATCGCCAGTAGAAATGTGAGGAATCTGCACCAGGGTTGCTAATGCTTTAGCCTGAGTGCCTTTACCAGCGCCCGGAGCGCCAAGGAGAATAAGACGCGCCACTATTGCTTCACCATCCCTTCATAGCGCTGGGAGATCACGTAGGTCTGCACCTGCTTGGCAGTATCGATCGCAACCCCAACCAGAATAAGCAGAGAAGTGGCACCAATTCCCTGAAAGGTTCGTACGTTGGTTGCACCTTCCACGGCTGTAGGCACGATCGCCACTAAACCCAAAAAGATCGCGCCCAAAAATGTAAGGCGATTCAGGACGCGCTCAATATAATCGCTGGTTGCTTTGCCTGGACGGATGCCCGGAATGCTAGCCCCCATCTTTTTCAGGTTTTGAGACATATCAACCGGGTTGACAACTAGAGAGGCATAAAAATAGCTAAAGAACAGGATTAACAGCAAGTAAAGACCCGCATGAACCCAGGGCGCGCTACCGTTGGGACTTAAGTAGTTGGCAACTTGTATGGCGATGTCATTTTTTGTGAATTGAGCCAGGGTAATCGGCAGCACCAACACGGCTGACGCGAAAATGATGGGCATCACCCCGCCCTGGTTTAACCGCAGTGGTAAATAGCTGTTGCGCTCCATATAGGTGCGACGACCAACCTGTCGCCGAGCCGAAATGATTGGAATGCGACGGCTCCCCTCCTGCACAAAAACAATGCCAACGATCATGACCAGAAAGACGACCAACAGCATGACCACTCCACTGACCACGTTACGATCGCCGCTTTGCGCCAGCTCTAATGTTTGACCCACAGATCTTGGCAGGCTAGAAACAATGTTGACAAAGATAAGTAAAGACGCACCATTGCCGATACCTCGCTCCGTGATCAGTTCGCCCACCCACATGACAAACATGGAGCCTGCGGTCAGAGCCAATACCGTTTGAACCACAAAGAGCGGTCCCCAGTTGGCAGCAAAGGGACGCACCCAAACAGCGATGCCAATACTTTGAACGATCGCCCAACCCAGAGAAACATAGCGAGTAATTTGCGAAATCTTACGCCGACCCGCTTCGCCTTCATTCTTCTGCAAGTTTTCGAGTGCTGGCAACGCAGACGTTAGAAGCTGCAAAATAATTGAGGCATTAATATAAGGCAAAATACCGAGCGCAAAAATACCCAATGCAGCGATACCGCCACCCGTAAAGACATCTAAGAACCCAATGAGGGGGCTGTTTTGAATACTTTGACTAAACGCCGCTCTGTCAATCCCTGGTAGAGGCAAAAACATCCCCAAGCGGATCAAAATCAGCATGCCGATCGTCAGGAGGATACGACCTCGCAGACCCGCCGCCTGAGCCATTTGAGCAAACGTTTCTTGAGCACTGGGTGTTCGATCTCGACTACTATCCATGAAGCCGTTCCTCTACGTGTAAATCGTTCAAGTACAGAGCTGAGTTTGTTGACCGTTGTGAGGTTGTTTCAAGCCAACCTTGAGGCAAAAGCAGCTAACTGACAAATCTATGAACTTGCGTGAATTCAACTTGCGCCAATCAGGAGTCCGAATCGGCACCTAATAAGACGCAGGTTCCTTTCGCTGCTTCAATCTTAGCGCGAGCAGAAGCACTAAAAGCAGCAGCACGCACTGTGAGAGGAACTGTTATTTCACCATCGCCTAGCAGCTTTAAAGGACCATCATCACTGGTGACAATGCCTGCTTCGATCAGGGAGGTAAGCGTTACGTCCATCTTAGCTGGCAGTGTAGCTAGTGCTCCAACGTTAATCACGGTGTAATGGGTACGGTTCACAAGCGGAAACTGCTTCAGCTTCGGTAAGCGGCGATACAACGGAATTTGCCCACCCTCAAAGCCAGGACGAGTAGGTCGCCCTGATCGCGACTTTTGACCGCGCATTCCAAATCCACAGCTTGCTCCTTGTCCGGCTGCAATGCCTCGCCCAACTCGGCGAGGGCGCTTTTTAGAGCCATCTTGTGGCGCAATATCATCAAGTCTCATCGGCTTCATCCAGTTGTTGGTTATTCGTTGTTGGTTGTTGGTGTCAGCTTTGAGGGCTAGAACTAACAGTCAAGAGGGGTTCAGGCGTAGAGGTTTTCGATTGGAACACCACGCTCTTCCGCAACATCAGCAAAAGTGCGTAGTGTCTCAAGTGCATTTACCGTCGCTCTCGCGTTGTTCAAAGGGTTTCCAGAGCCAAGCTGCTTAGCCAGCACGTTACGAACACCTGCAAGCTCTAAAACGGTGCGAACGGCTCCCCCAGCGATTACACCCGTACCCGGCGCGGCTGGGCGCATCATGATTTTGGCACCGCCACCTGTTCCGTTAGCAGGGTGGGGAATTGAGTTTGCTTTGGTCAGAGGCACGTCAACAAGGTGCTTTTTACCATCCGCAACCCCTTTTTTAACGGCTCCAATAACGTCACTGGCTTTGCCAACGCCTACCCCAACCTGACCGCGCTCGTTACCAACGACCACGATCGCCCGGAAGCTAAGCTTTTTCCCGCCCTTCACCACTTTGGTAACGCGACGAATTTGCACAACCCGCTCCTGCCAATCCGTTTCTTTTTCGCGACTCTTAGGAGTTTTACGACCCTTTGCCATACCTGCTTAACCTCAATTGTTTCAAATGCCATCCGGTGAGGCAATCAGCACTCAGCTACCAGCGATCAGCTTGTCAACTGACGACTGACGGCTACTAGCTGACAGCTTAGAAAATTAGTCCGGCTTCACGAGCCGCATCTGCCAATGCTTTGACCCGACCATGATAAAGACTACCACCGCGATCGAAGACGACTTGCTTAATGCCCTTGGCGATCGATCGCTGAGCGACAAGCTTACCGACTTCGATTGAGGCATCACAGTTTGAGCCGGAATCGATCGAAGTCTTTAAGTCTGGATCAAGTGTGGATGCCGACGCTAGCGTATGTTGCAAGGTGTCATCAATGACCTGGGCATAAATATGCTGATTGGAGCGAAAGACCGCCAAACGTGGACGTTCTGCGGTGCCTGTGACCCGACGACGCACTCGGCTATGACGACGACGCGTTGATTCCTTACGAGTTAATTTCATAATTACTTCTTCCCTGCCTTACCAACTTTGCGTCTTACCGCTTCACCGGCATAGCGGATGCCTTTGCCCTTGTAGGGTTCTGGTGGTCGAACGGCTCGAATGCGGGCAGCCGTGTTGCCAACAATTTCTTTATCAATGCCACTCACCACGACGTTTGTGTTGTTTTCTACTGCCACCTGAATACCAGTCGGCGGCTCTAGTTCAACAGGTTTACTGTAGCCAACGTTCAGGACTAAGTTCCGCCCCTGTACCTGAGCACGATACCCAACGCCCTGAATCTCCAGGCGGCGTTGAAAGCCTTGAGAGACTCCCTCAACCATGTTGGCAACAAGCGTGCGGCAAAGACCATGACGTTGCCGTGCAGCACGCGATTCATCCTGGCGAGTTACTACTAAGGTTTCGCCTTCCTGGGCGATCGCCACCTCACCGGGTAGCACTCTAGAAAGCTCGCCTTTGGGTCCTTTCACCGTTACAGACTGACCATCAATAGCTATGGTGACCTTACCGGGGATATCAATGGGGCGTTTGCCAATACGAGACATACCTGACTACTCCTACTTAAAACAGTTGTTAGTTATTAGTTGTTGGTACTTAGCGCTCAAGAACACGTGATCTAAAACCCGTTGCCAAAACTAAAAACTGGCTTACCAGATGTAGCACAGCACTTCGCCACCCAACCCAGTTCGGCGTGCCTCGCGATCGGTCATAATGCCGCTTGAGGTGGAAATAATCGCAATGCCAATACCACCCAAGACCCGTGGCAGTTCTCGCCGATTAGAATAGACCCGAAAGCCCGGTTTGCTGACGCGCCGCAACGTAGTAATAATGGGTCGCTTGCCCTTGCCTTTGTACTTCAGCGCGATGACCAAATTCCGCTTAATGCCTTCGCCTGCTTCGGCAAAGTCAGCAATGAAGCCTTCATCCTTCAAAACCTTGGCAATGCTGCGGGTCATCTTTGTGGATGGAACCTCAGTCGTTTGATGACGCGCGAGGTTCGCGTTCCGAATACGCGTCAACATGTCTGAAATAGTGTCGTGTGCCGCCATAGTTTTCCCTTGATAAAGCTGCCTTAGTTATCCCGGAAGGGCATGCCCAGTTCTTTCAGCAAGGCGCGACCCTCCTCATCGGTGTTTGCCGTTGTAATGATGGAAATGTCCATACCACGAACCTGGTCAACGCTGTCGTACTCGACTTCCGGAAAGATGAGCTGTTCGCGCAAGCCCAGTGTGTAATTTCCCCGTCCATCAAAGCTTTTGGGGCTGATCCCACGAAAATCTCGAATGCGTGGCAAGGTCAGGTTAATCAGACGATCGAGAAACGAGTACATGCGTCCAGAGCGCAATGTCACCATGATGCCAACAGGCATGCCCTGCCGAATTTTGAACCCCGCGATCGCTTTCTTCGCTCGTGTTACAACGGGTTTTTGCCCAGTGATAAGGCTGATTTCAGCTAGAGACGCTTCCAGTGCCTTCGCATTCTGGGCAGCTTCACCCATTCCTCGGTTGACCGTCACTTTAATGACTTTGGGTACCTGGTGGACGTTGGTGTAGTTAAATTGCTCCATCAGCTTTGGAACAATTTTTTCTTGATAGTGGGTCTTGAGTCGTTCTGCCATAGTGGTCGTTCCTTCATCACCCCTGGGCTTGGTCAGGGAAATAAACAGTTTTTAGTTGTGGGTTGCTGGTTGTTAGTCTCAAAGAGATGGAGTTGCAGTGCCTGAGGGTTGAACTAATCAGCCTTTCCTTCTAACAACTAACAACTAATTGCTAACAACTTCCTTTAGTCGATCGTTTCACCCGTTTTTTTGAGCATACGCACTTTGCGACCGTCCGCGTCAAAGGTGTAACAGACCCGACTAGCAACTTTTTGCTTTTCAGAGTAGAGCATCACGTTTGAGCTATGAATGGGAGCCTCGCTAGAGACAATTTGCCCCGACTCGCCTTCTTGCTGTGGCTTGACATGCTTCGTGCGAATGTTCACGCCCTTGACTACAATCTTGCTTGTCTTCGGCAGCGTTTGTAGCACTTCGCCCACTTTGCCCTTATCGCTACCTGCAATCACCTGGACGGTATCGCCTTTCTTGACGTGTAGCTTATAGCGAGTGGGCGTTGAATCAGTTTTTGCCATTACAGAACCTCCGGTGCAAGGGAGACAATTTTCGTGAAGTTTTTGTCGCGCAACTCACGGGCAACCGGACCAAAGACGCGAGTTCCTCTGGGGTTGCCGTCGTTGTTGATGAGCACGGCTGCATTGTCGTCGAAGCGAATGCTCATACCGCTATCACGCCGAAGCCCTTTGCGAGTCCGCACAATGACAGCGCGCACCACATCGGACTTTTTGACCGCCATGTTGGGAATCGCGTCTTTAACAACCGCGATGATAATGTCACCGACACCCCCATAGCGACGATTACCACCACCAATCACGCGGATACACATGAGTTTGCGTGCGCCGCTGTTATCTGCCACATTCAGGTAAGACTCTTGTTGGATCATGGTTCCTCCGGCTATGCTTGATTCGCTGTAGTAAGAACGTCAGTGACGATCCAACGCTTGGTGGCGCTTAGCGGTCTCGTTTCCTGAATGCGGACGCGATCGCCCACACGGCACTTGTTCTCTTCATCGTGTGCCTTGTAACGCTTGGTTCGCGCCACAATCTTGCCGTACTTCGGATGAGCAGAACGACTTTCCACTGCCACCACGATCGTTTTTTCCATTTTGTCGCTGACGACTAAACCGATTCTCTCTTTTGCAGCCATTGGACATCTCCGGGAAAAGGATAAAAGATAAAAGATGAAGGATAAAGCCTGAGAAGAGTTGATTAGCAGCGGTTTGCTGATGTTTTCCAACCGTTTTTAGCCCTTAGCCTTTAGCCTTCATCTTTTGAAGCTAACTGCCGTTCGCGCTCCAGCGTGAGCAACTGAGCAAGCCGATGGCGAGTGTGCTTAAACCGATGGGATTTATCCAACTGGCGGGTGCCTTTTTGAAAGCGGAGATCAAAGAGTTCACGTTTAGCGGCGACAATTTGCGCTTCAAGCTCTTGATCACTGAGGTCGCGGACTTCACTCATTTTGGGAAGAGGCATGACTCAAGACTCCTCCGTTGCACGGGTAATAAATTTCGTTTTAATCGGCAGCTTGAACGAGGCAAGCCGCATCGCTTCTCTGGCGGTCGCTTCGGGTACGCCAGTGATTTCAAACATAATGCGACCGGGTTTCACAACCGCAACCCAAAACTCAGGCGCACCCTTACCAGAACCCATCCGGGTTTCAGCGGGTCGCATCGTGACTGGCTTATCAGGGAAGATCCGAATCCAGATCTTGCCGCCCCGACGGATGTAGCGGGTCATGGCACGACGGCTGGCTTCGATCTGGCGTGATGTAATCCAGGATGGCTCCTGTGCCTGCAACCCAAACTCACCGAAATTGAGTTCGTTGCCACGAGTCGCCAAACCGCTCATGCGTCCGCGCTGTTGCTTCCGAAATTTTGTTCTTCTTGGACTTAACATGACTCAGTACCTTAGGAATTCAGGAGTCAGGAGTCAGGAGTCAGGCACTAAGGAATCTAAAACATCCCTCATCCTTCATCCGTTACCCCTCGTTCGATCGATCTTCAAATTGCTGACGACGACGCTGTTGACGACGGCGTGGCTGGTTATTGGTGGGAGCAGGCTCTTGCTCTTGTCCAGGGATGATTTCGCCTTTGAAAATCCACACCTTGATGCCCAGCGTGCCGTAGATGGTCTGAGCGGTGCAGTAGGCGTAATCAATATCAGCCCGAAGCGTATGGAGCGGCACTCGCCCTTCACGAGTCCATTCGGGTCGAGCAATTTCTGCCCCGTTTAAGCGTCCGCTCACCTGCACTTTGATGCCCTCAATCCCTGCTCGTTGAGCGCGTTGAATGGCTTGACGCACCACACGACGGAACGAAACCCGGCGCTCTAGCTGCTGCGCAATATACTCTCCAATCAGAGCGGCATCGGCATCAACACGGGCAACCTCAACCACGTTGATGCGGATCTGGCGATCGCCCCCACCCAGTACTTCCTGCAAACTGGCACGCAGAGACTCAATACCTGTGCCGCCTCGACCTACCACCACACCGGGACGAGCGGTTTGCACTTCGAGATCAATTTGATCCGCTTTACGCTCAATGCGGACGGATGAAATCCCGGCACTGCTGAGGTTCTTCTCAACAAAACGGCGGATTTTGTAATCTTCTTGCAGCAGTTCAGGATACCGTTTATGGTCACCAAACCACCGAGAGCGGTGCTCTTGGCTAATGCCCAGGCGGAATCCAGTTGGATGAATTTTCTGTCCCACGAATGCGTCCTCTAGTAAAAGCAGTAGGGTGTCAAGAGCGGCTCTAAGCAGCGGTCAAACGTCATGCAGGTCGATCAGCTTATTCAGCAACGGCACCCGGAGCCACCGTGATCGTAATGTGGCAAGTAGGCTTGCGGATTTGGTAAGCCCGTCCTTGCGCTCTGGGGCGAAACCGCTTTAGGGAAGGACCCTGGTCAGCAAAGGCTTGGCTCACCAGCAGTTCTGCTCGACTTAGCCCCTGGTTGTGTTCGGCATTGGCGGCGGCTGAGCGCAGCACTTTAAGCACAGGTTCACACGCACGATAGGGCATGAACTCTAGAATAATGAGGGCTTCTCGATAAGACCGTCCTCGAATTTGATCCAGCACACGCCGAACTTTGTGAGGAGACATGCGAACGTAGCGAGCGATCGCCTTAACTTCAGTGGTGGTGTCAATAGCCATTGCGTTTTTCCTTTAGCAGAAGCGATTTATCCATCGCCCAATCATCCATTGCCCAGTCATCTACCGCCCTAATGTTATCGCCGCGCTTTTTTGTCGCCGCCCGCATGACTGCGGAACGTCCGGGTTGGCGCAAATTCACCCAGCTTGTGCCCAACCATCTGCTCGGTGACATAGACGGGTACATGCTGTCGCCCGTTGTGTACCGCGATCGTGTGACCAATCATTTGCGGCAAGATCGTCGATGCACGCGACCACGTTTTGATCACCTGCTTATCGCCTTTGACGTTGAGTGCTTCGATCTTGCTGAGCAGATGATCAGCAACAAACGGACCTTTCTTTAGTGAGCGAGCCATCCTTTTACCTCTCGTCAATCATTTACGAATCCCGACCGCCTCTGCCTCGCTTAGAAGACTTCCGGCGACGACGCACAATGAGAGCGTTGCTCAGCTTCTTCTTCTTGCGAGTTTTGTAGCCCAACGTAGGTTTACCCCAGGGGGTTACGGGACCTGAACGACCGATCGGTGCCCGACCTTCACCCCCACCGTGGGGATGATCTACCGGGTTCATCACGCTCCCTCTCACCTCTGGGCGGCGACCCTTCCAGCGCTTACGACCCGCTTTACCAAAGCTTGTGTTGCGGATGTCGGCGTTGCCAACAGAGCCGATCGTGGCGTAGCATTCCCGCCGAATCAAGCGCACTTCACCAGACGGCAGCTTGAGCGTGACGAAGTTCCCCTCCTTAGCGGCAACCTGGGCACTGGCACCGGCTGCCCGCACAATCTGTCCACCTTTTCCAGGCACCAATTCAACATTGTGCACCAGCGTACCTAAGGGAATGTTGCTCAGCGGCATGGCATTCCCAATTTCAAACGGCGAATCGGGACCGGATTGAATAATGGTGCCAACGGGCAGATTGGCTGGATGAAGAATATACCGCTTTTCGCCGTCCTGATAGAAGAGCAAGGCAATCCGCGCATTTCGGTTGGGGTCGTACTCAATGGCGACAACCTTAGCAGGGACGTTGTGCTTGTCGCGCTTGAAGTCGATCACTCGATAAAGGCGCTTATGCCCGCCACCGCGATGACGACACGTAATCACACCACGATTGTTCCGTCCTTTCGGGCGATGCCGTGAATGGGTTAGTGACTTTTCTGGCTCACTCTTGGTGACTTCAGAAAAAGCAGAGACCGTGCGGGTACGAGTCCCAGGGGTCATTGGTCGATAAATACGGATGCCCATAACGTTAGCTCTTTGGGTTTTAGCTCTTTTAGCTCTTGGGGGTTGCGATACTGAGATCAACTGAGATCAAAAGTTGAGGCTGAGTGCGAAAGCAGAGAGACTACATCGCTTTAAACTTCTGGGAAGAGCGTAATAGAGTCTCCGGCAGCAAGGGTGACAACTGCCCGCTTATACTGCGGACGATGACCTGCAAACTTACCCACACGCCGTGCTTTGCGAGGAGGATTTTGAGTGCTGACGTTCACCACTTTGACCTCAAACAGCGTTTCGATCGCGGCTTTGATTTCTGGCTTTTTCGCTCGTGGATCAACTTCAAAGGTGTACTGGTTGTTTTCTAGCAAGAGGGTCGCTTTTTCAGTGACGATCGGGCGACGCACCAGGTCGGCGAGTGCGCCAGCATTATAGTCAGTCATTGTAGACCTCCTGAATTTTGGTCAGCGCGGATGCCGTCACCACAATGCGATCAGCAGCTAGCAGATCGAACACATTCAGGTTGCTGGCAGAAATCATCCGCAGGTTGTCAATGTTGCGAGCCGACAAATAAACGTTTTCGTCTCGTTCGGCGACAATGAGCAACACTTTGGAGCGTGGCTCAACGCCCCAGCCTAACAATGCCTTAGCCACTTCCTTGGTTTTGGGACGAGGTAACTGATCCGCAAAATCTTGCACCACCACTAAATCGTCAACGCGGCTTTGAATCGCCGTACGAAGCGCCAACCGTCGCTCTTTACGGTTCATCTTGATCGTGTAATCTCTTGGCTTAGGACCAAAGATGACCCCACCACCCCGCCAAAGGGGCGATCGGTTAGACCCTGCACGAGCACGTCCTGTCCCTTTCTGCCGCCACGGCTTTCGACCACCGCCACGCACCTCGGCTCGCGTTTTAGTGGATGCCGTTCCCTGACGCACATTTGCCAATTGGCGAGTCAGGGCACGATGAACAATGTGAGCCGCATTTGCTTCACTTGCGACTTTCAAATCCAAAGAAGCCGTGCCTGCTTCCTGCCCCTGCCAATCTTTTACGACACAATCAACCATAGTCTTACCCTTGTCTCTCATTCAACGTAGCGGTGCATTCTGTGACCTACGGCGCTACTAGCGACCAACCAGCGTGGCAGGAACAATATTCACCAATGCACCGGGCTTACCAGGAACCGCCCCCTTGATGAGCAGCAGATTCCGCTCAACATCGACGCGCACAACCGTCAATTTTCGAACGGTTACTTGACCACCGCCTAAGCGCCCTGCCATCCGCTTACCAGGATACACACGACCGGGCGTTGTCCCTGCACCGGTGGAACCCGGCGCACGATGATTTTTGGAGCCATGCGCCATCGGTCCACGCCTAAAGTTGTGGCGCTTTTGGTAGCCAGCAAACCCACGACCAATACTGGTGCCAATGACATCAACGACCTGACCCGCCTCAAAGGTATCAGCTTTGATTTGTTGACCCAGTTCAAATTCACTGGAGCGATCGAGGCGATATTCGTGCAGATGCCGCAAGGGAGACACACCAGACTTTGCCAGGTGACCCAGTTCGGGTTTCGTCAACGCTTTTTGAGACACGTCACCGTATCCAACCTGGATCGCAGAATAACCGTCTGTCTGAGCTGTTTTCACTTGCGTGACAGTGCATGGTCCCGCTTGAACGACGGTGACAGGAATGGCTTTCCCTGTTTCGTCAAATACCTGGGTCATGCCGAGCTTTGTGCCGAGGATACCAACAGACACGGTGACTAGACTCCATTTCTACACACTACAAAATCGCACCGAGCCAGTCTCAAGGCTGTAAACAACCTCAAGGCTGCTCGATCGTCTCAACAAACATTCCAAGGCAAAGAACCCTTCGATCGCGCACAAAGACGCTAAAAGGAATATCCAAACCCGACCCATGCCAGCAGTGGTCAGCCTCAGATGCCGATGAAACTCGATAAACGCTACATCTATCACTCTTTTTCGCCAGGACTTGAGCAGCAAGCCACTCAGTATCCGCAAAGGCGAAGGCAAAATTCCGACAAGTCAATTTGCTACAACTGGGCAAATGTGAACTTGAGCCTGGAATGCCGTCGGAATAAATAATTCAGCAGCAGTTATCAACTATAAGGCAGATTCTTCTTAAATGTCCAGTGATTTAGAAAAATTCTTTCTGGCACTGTGCAGACCTGGCTGTTTCACCGCAAATTCTTTCAATTGATCGAGTCAGCAAGAACAGAGAGACTATATAGTATTACTGAGATTGCCCTACCGTAGCTTTATTCGATTAGCTGCGGTAAGGAATGAAGGGTCCTCTGGCAGGCTCGGCAGTTTCAGGCAACCAGGTAGCGTTCAGAGCCAACCTAGCAGGCAAATGGAGTGAAGTTTGATGGCACTACTTACAACTGGCAAGCAGTTGATTCGTGACTTGGAAACGTTGGGTGCTTTGGGTGTATTCGTTCCACTAGAAGGTGGCTTTGAAGGACGCTATCGGCGACGGATTCGGACGGCAGGATACGTTTCGTTGAGTATCACGGCGCGAGGTCTGGGCGACTTGGCTGCCTATTTGACGGGTGTACACGGGGTACGTCCACCCCACCTTGGGAAAAAAAGCACAGGCGCGGGTGCTGCTGTGGGCTATACCTACTTTATTCCACCGCTTGTGAGCTACCAAATTGAGCAACTGCCTGAGAAATCCAAAGGGTTGCTGCTGTGGATTATTGAGGGTTCAATCCTGTCGAATCAGGAGCTTGAGTATTTAGCCGCTTTACCCAAGCTGGAGCCGCGCTTAAAGGTGGTAGTGGAGTTAGGCGGCGATCGCACATTTCGCTGGATGCCTCTCACGAAGGCACTGCTTTCGGCTTAAGACGGCGATCGTTCGAGAAAGAGTTCTTGTGAATGCCTCGTAATTTTATGACAGGGGCACTAGGATGGAGGGGTGACTGATCTGTACTACCCTTTGCGATCCCTGAGGGAAGGTCACTGGTTTAAACTCATTTGCGGAGCCAGTTTCCAACACCTCCCAGCTATTCGATCCCTGGTCATTGCTTATACGCTAGCCGGGGCAGATTGTATTGATGTCGCTGCTGACCCAGCGGTGATTGCCATAGCCAAAGCCGCACTCAAATTAGCAGCGTCCTTTACCCAAACGGACGACGAGCGGCACCCTCACGCCTTGCCGTGGCTGATGGTGAGCCTCAATGATGGCGAAGATCCTCATTTTCGGAAGGCTGAGTTTGATGCGACCGCGTGCCCACCTGCCTGTACTCGCCCTTGTGAACTGATTTGCCCAGCCGATGCGATCGTGTTTGCGTCGGCTTTGTCGTCAACAATGGCTCCCGGACGAGGCGCTGGTGTCGTAAGCGATCGCTGCTATGGTTGCGGTCGCTGTGTTCCTATTTGCCCGGTGCAGCAGATTGAAACCCGTTCCTATCAGTCAACGCCAGCGGCAATGGTGCCAGCCCTGTTGCAAGACGGCATTGATGCGATCGAAATCCATACGCAGATTGGTCACATGGATGAATTTTGTCGGCTTTGGGCGGCGATCGAACCGTGGGTTCACACGCTCAAGCTGATTGCGATTAGCTGCCCCGATGGTGAGAGTTTGCTGGATTATTTGTGGGCACTGTATGACCACATTGCCCCATTACCCTGCCCTCTAGTTTGGCAACTGGACGGTCGCCCTATGAGTGGTGACATCGGGGTTGGTGCAACTAGAGCCGCCGTCAAGCTTGGTCAAAAAGTGGTGCAGGCTGGGTTGCCGGGTTACATTCAATTGGCAGGAGGCACCAATCATCATACCGTCCCTAAGCTAAGGGCTCTGAACCTGCTGCACCCGCAGTCGCTGAATGCTTCAACAACTGTGTTGCCCCTTTCGGATCAGCCTTTAGTGGCTCCTCGTCAATTTCATGAGGCTGCCGACGATGGTGTGGCTTCTTATGTGGCTGGGGTGGCTTATGGTAGCTACGCCCGTACATTACTGATGCCGATTCTCAATCAGCTAGATGCGATCGGGTTGGCGGTAGCCGAACCAGCAGCACGGGCGTTGGCGATGGCGCAAGCACGATCGTCTGGCGCGACAATCCATTCATCTCTGCAACCGTCTCTTTCGTCAACGGCTGAACGATCGCGGTCTATCGGCTTAGAAGAGGCTCCTGATTTGTTGTGGGAAGCGGTCGGACTGGCACGATCGCTGGTGTCGCAACTCAAAACTTTTGATACCCGCCAACGAACGCGCTTAGACCTCTAACAATCTGTTTTCGAGCCATTCTTCAAACAATAGTCTGCCTGGACTGCCACCGACTTTTCATCCCCTGTGCCTGTTCTTCCTTTATCGAGCCAATGGTAAACCCTAACGGTATGAATTCTTCCGACCAAGCTGCACCTGATTTGGAGCAGACTTCGCGATCGGAACCTCGCCAAGCTTTAAGCACTACCGCTGATACCTCTCACCCTGTAGGCATGCAAATTACAGACGATCTCACGAAGCTGCTAGACATTTTGCCTGATGCGATTCGACGGCGGCTCGAAGAGCATCCTCAGAAGGATATGCTGGTTGAAGTGGTCTTAGATCTTGGTCGCCGTCCCGAAGCGCGATTTCCGGGTCAGGCAGAATATTTGTCTGAAGACCTGGTTTCGCAGGGTGATCTTGATGAATGCATCACCAAAGTGGGTGATTTTGGTGGCGATAACCGCGCTGGTATTGAGCGAACGTTGCATCGTATTAGCGCCATTCGTAATCGCCGTGGCGAGGTGATTGGGCTGACGTGTCGTGTCGGTCGAGCCATTTTTGGCACGATCGGCATGATTCGTGATCTGGTGGAGAGCGGACGATCAATTCTCATGTTGGGTCGTCCTGGTGTGGGTAAAACCACCGCACTCCGAGAAATTGCCCGTGTGCTGGCAGATGAATTAGAAAAGCGGGTTGTCATCATCGATACGTCTAATGAGATTGCTGGGGATGGTGATGTGCCTCATCCGGCGATCGGGCGCGCCCGTCGGATGCAGGTCGCCCGTCCTGAGCTTCAGCACCAGGTCATGATTGAGGCAGTGGAAAACCACATGCCTGAGGTCATTGTGATCGACGAAATTGGCACGGAGCTAGAAGCACTTGCTGCTCGTACTATTGCGGAACGGGGTGTGCAGCTTGTAGGTACGGCTCACGGTAATCGGCTAGAGAATCTGATTAAGAATCCCACGCTTTCTGACCTCATTGGCGGCATTCAGTCAGTGACGTTAGGCGATGAAGAAGCCCGCCGACGTGGTAGCCAAAAAAGCGTGCTAGAACGTAAAGCGCCACCGACGTTTGACATTGCAGTGGAAATGCTAGAACGCCAGCGCTGGGTGATTCATGAACAGGTGGCTGAAACGGTTGATAGCCTGTTGCGGGGTCGCCAACCCAATCCTCAAGTGCGCGCTCTGAGCGACACCGGCAAAGTGGTGATTACCCATGAGCTATCGAGTGCAGAACCAGATGCGCAAGCAGGGCAGCGGCGACGAGGTGGTTTAGCATCAACACGCAGCGCTCTTAGCCCTCTGGGTGGTCAAAGTGAGGTGGGCGATCGCTCCAGCTTCGTGAGTTCTGGACGATTGGGTGGAGTGCAGAGTCGCGGTTGGCGATCGTCTGGGCAGATGCGTCCCATATCTCCCCTCAGCCCATCAGACCTCTCACCGGATGAACAGCAGTTTGAGCGAATGCTGGATGAATCTCTGCAAGCACGCTTTAGCGGTGGTGATGCCGCGTTTTTGCATGAAGTGCTGGAGGGTGACCCAGAAGTGGCGTTTGGTGGAGCTGAGCAGCGTGTTGGACCAAACGGTGAGGATGTGCTGCATGTCTATCCCTACGCCGTTAGCCGTCACCAGTTGGATCAGGTCATTCGCACGCTTAGTCTTCCTGTCATTTTGACCAAAGATATTGACCATGCCGATGCGGTGTTGGCGCTGCGATCGCACGTCAAGAATCATTCCAAACTCCGTCATATTGCCAAAGCTCGCCAAGTTCCAATTCACACCATCAAAGCCAGTACGATTCCCCAAATCGCGCATGGTTTGCGGCGCATGTTAGATATGGACGAGGCTGGCACGCCAGAAATTGCCGACCTTGCGCTGTTTTCGGGTAATGGCAGCGATGATGAAATTGAGGCGCTTGAAGAAGCCAGACTTGCCGTTGAGCAAATCGTGATTCCCAAAGGACAGCCTGTTGAGTTACTGCCTCGCTCTCCTGTGGTGCGCAAGATGCAGCATGAACTGGTTGAGCACTATCACCTCAAGTCGCGTAGCTTTGGTGATGAACCCAATCGACGCTTACGCATTTATCCAGCGTGATGCGGCGAGGGGTGATCACTCGCGCATATGGATTTAAGGTGATTTCTCCTAAGAAATCGACCCAATTGATGCCGTAGTGCAAGCGTCTCGCTTCCGGTGTTGATTTCCTTTAGGAATGAGAACAAAATAAAACCGATCATTCTGTAGGGGCTTAGGGCGTGTCATCAATTAGCTCCGAAACCTTGCAATATCAGCAGTGTCACGCCCGTCTCAACACATCAGGTTAGGGGCTGGGACCCTTGCTGCAAGCAATGTGTAGTCGTCATTGATGACAGCCCCCAGCATGTGGGCGAAAGCCCTTGTCATCACCGAAAGCATACCTGCCGCATGCTAAGCCCTTACGCTTTGCTTTGCCGATGTTATTTAAGCCACAATCTTTAAAGTTTAATTCTCAGCTCAAAGTTGTCAGGGTTACGCCGCATCATTCGGATAGTTTGTGGCAACACCCCCACCAAGAGTGCAAACGCTTCGTCTGGCAGTTGGGCTACCATTTCAGCACCAAAATAGTTCTCAAATTGGTTCAAAATCATTTGTGCTCGCTGCAACGGTACAGGATTATCTGTCAACTGCTGAGTTAACCTGATCCACTGTCGCCGTATCAAATAAGCTTTCTGGCGTTCTTCCTGCGTTTCTGGATAAACAAGGGATAAATCGCCTACGGGGACAGCTCGTTGGCAATCTACATCAAAGAAACTGCCTACAGCCGCACCGGGACCAGCGAACTCAGCATGAAACCGTTTGTAGATAATCAAGCCGTTGCGTCTGCGGCTGTTGACCACCAAAAGTTGACCACTATTCAACTGCGTCAAAATATCACGGACACCTGTATACTCGATCAGATCTTGCTGGCAGTCTAGGGTTTCGTCTCTCATAGGGCTGAAACCCTGAAATCACTGGCATCAGCCTTGCTAGCTAAGGCATCATCACAAGGGAACGTAGGCATTACCATCATTGACTTTTCTCTTATTCAAACTTGTGCCACAACGTGAATATAGCTGTTGTCCGGTGTCGGGTTGCTTGAAGCAACAGAATCGAAAAACAGTAGAGGCATCGTTTCCCATCAGGGCATGAGCCTCATCCAAATTAAACTGACTGCCGCTATACCGTGTGGGGAGTATGGATGCTGGAACCAATGATAGATGCTCAGGCGCAGTCCGAATTGCAAAGAAGCCTGTCGCGTTTGACGCAACAACCCTCAGCAAACGGTCTTAATTAAGTGACGTTTCAAGGGTAGAGCGTGTCCTGTTACATAGATTTTGTTTACACAGTTTTATTCTATGGCATTCTCAAAGTGTGACAGCATGAGGAAAGTGAGGAATCCTTGAATTAACCTGGTTGCTTTACAGCTTTGATTTGAAGAAGTGATGAAGACACCGCTTCAAGTCTTGAAGCATGATGAACAGTCAGCTAGAGAGATTTCTGTAAAAGAAACTACCCCTGTAAGGGCAAAGCATACCCTGCGGGAAGCAAGCCACGGCAGATCATCTCTGGAAATAGCACAGAATCATCGACCAAATGCTTCACCCCTAAGATATGCGGGTACGACCTCTCCTAGAAACCGTTCAAGGCGATCGCAGCTCCTTCAATTAACATGGCAAAGGATCTCACTTTCCTTGAAATGGATACGCCGTTCTGAAGCAGTTAATGAACCGACTCTTTTCCCCACTCCCTACTCCCTACTCCCTACTCCCCTTCTGCGGCATGGTTGCCTGCGTCATCACCACAGCGCCCGTTCATGCGGCTCAATCGCTCTACGTGTCCTACCCACCACCAAATCACCAAACCGTTGCCGATCGCATTTTTCTGATTGGCACTGCACCATCCAGCGGGACGGTCTTGGTCAACGGTCGGGCGATCGTGCGGAGCAAAGCTGGACATTTTGCGCCCAGTTTTCCGTTGCAGGTAGGGGCGAATCGGTTTGATCTGCGCTATGGCAAACAGACTGTCACGCTTAATGTCACGCGCTTAGCCATAACCTCTGAGCCACCGACAGGGCTGGCGTTTGGCAAAGATTCGCTCAGTCCCTCTGTGGCTATTGCGCGTTTGCCGAATGAGCTGCTTTGTTTTGCCGCGATCGCGTCTCCTAAAGCAGCCGCTTCGGTGAAGCTTGCCGATCAAACGATTCCTCTGGTGCTTCGTCCACAGGCGATCGAACTGCCCGGAAATGCTGCTGTGTTAACCCAGCAAAACCAGCCAGCGATCGCACCTGGACGCTTTGAAGGCTGTGCGCGTACCGTTTTGCTAGGCGATCTGGGCAAGCCGGAATTTCAACTGACTCAAGACGGTCAAACCATCAAGCAATCTGGGTTTGGCAGTATCAACATTCTGTCGCCCACCCGATTAGAAACCGCTGTTGTAACGGTAGAAGCTGGTACGGCTCGCACCGGTCCCAGTACGGACTATTCGCGTCTAACCCCTTTGCCAAAGGGGACGCAAGCGCTCGTGACAGGCTACGAAGGGGAGTGGGTGCGGCTAGATTACGGTGCGTGGCTCAAGCGTAGTGAGGTGCAAATTTTGCCCACGGGTGCGCCGCCAACATCGCTAATTCGCAGCATCAAGGCAAGGCAAACTGGCGACTGGACAGAAGTTGTGTTTCCGCTGCAAGTGCCTGTGCCTGTGAGCGTCCAGCAGGGCGATCGTACCTTCACACTGACGCTCTACAACACTACTGCCCAAACCGATATTATCCGGCTGGACGACGATCCGCTCATTGAACGGCTGGATTGGCAGCAGATTGCTCCAGGGCAAATTCAGTACACCTTTAACCTGAAATCTACCCAGCAGTGGGGCTACAAGCTGCGGTATGAAGGGACAACACTGATACTGTCGTTGAAGCATCCGCCAAGTGGGGGAGGCGTGAGGGCAGAAGGCAGAGGGCAGAGGGCAGAAAGTGAAAAAGCACTAACAATCAAACCCCCTAGCGCAACGACCTTGAAGGTTTTACAACTAACAACTAACAACCAACAACTAACAACTAACAACCAACAACTAACAACTGCCAACCCCACTCCCCTCTCTGGCATCAAAATTCTTCTCGACCCTGGGCATGGGGGCGCTGAAGATCTTGGGTCTAGAGGACCAACTGGCTATCCTGAAAAGTCTGTGGCGTTGTTGATATCGAAGCTAGTGCGCGATCGACTGCAACAACGGGGTGCCACAGTGTTTCTCACCCGCGAAGCCGATGTTGATGTGCCCCTGCAAGACCGTGTTGCCCTGATCGAGAAGGTACAGCCAACCCTGGCGCTGAGCCTGCATTACAACGCATTACCGGATGATGGGGATGCCATGAAAACGAAAGGGGTTTCGGCGTTTTGGTATAACACTCAGGCACACAGTTTGGCAGTGTTTTTGCACAATTACCTGACCAGAACCCTAAAGCGATCGTCCTATGGCGTGTTTTGGGATAATTTGGCGCTAACTCGCCCTACCACCACTCCTTCTGTGTTGTTAGAACTCGGCTTTATGATCAACCCCGATGAGTTTGAGTGGATTACCAATCCAAGGGAACAGCAACGGTTAGCAACGGCGATCGCAGATGGCATCACCGCATGGCTGAAAACAACGCAACGGTAGCATCAATTGCTCACACACCAAGGCTACTGCGGCTGCGATCTGCCCACAGCAGCCATTTCGGTCGTTGACAGCTTTATGATTGTCCAGCCCTAGAAGCATCAAGACGCAGATAACGAAGCGTTGCTGGCTTAGGATCGCAGCTTAAATAAGATCGAACCTTTAGTCTTCTGGAGGGGCGAACGGTCGTTCGCCCGTACAAGAAAGTAGCGAAATGATTTAATTCTCATTCCTTAGCTAGAGAAGGGTCAGGCGTAAGAAACAGTGATTTGGCGGCTACCAGCAGGAAGTTGCACTTCATTACCGCTAACTGGGAGCGATCGCCCATCTACCGTCACGCCTCGCACAGTGCCAAAGCGGCAGGGATAGACAAACCCCACAGTTGCAGGCGGCGCTTGCAGGATCTGGATGTCTACCGTTTTGCTGGACTGGTTGTGGGTGAGTTTGTAGCCAAAGGGTGTGCCAAAGAGGGTGGGTGCATTCGACACACCGACCGATCGCCCATCGCCAACCCAGTGAGGCATGACACCTGGAGCCAGGTAGATGTGGGCACTGCCATCCTCATCGGCTTCAAAGAAGAGGATATCGCGCAGCAGCATGGTGTATTCAGCACACGCCCAACCGTGGGGAATGTCGCCCATATACCACCAACTACCGGGAACTTCGGCAAAGTCCTTCGCGATCGGATAGCAGTGCTGTTCGTTCCAGGCACCGGAAACCACCTGCCATTTGTCATCACTGCCCTCAAAGCGGCTGACTTTGGCATAGCCCGCATTGCCCACTGTCCAGGAGAGGCACTGATCCATCCGGTTGATGTCACCAATCAGCAAGAAAGCGTGAGCCAGTTGCAGCGTCAGATAGGGACCGTAGCAGTGCCACGCGGAATCGTGCCGAAAGCCGCCATCCATAAACTTGCCCCAGATGGTATCGAGGGTCTGGCGGGCTGCCAGATCGACGTCTGCACCGAGTTTTGCGCCCATGTAAAGGCGACAGGGGTGGAAGTATGCCAGTGCCCCAATGATCGTAGAGTCGAGCCGACCCACATCACCTGGACCTGTGGGAATGAAGGTTTCCCAGAAGCCTCGCCGCCGCTGTTCGCCCAGCACCCAGCGAATGGAGTCAGCCGTTGCCCGGTTCAGGTCGTCATAGATGGACCAGATTTCGCGGGCTTCGTTGGTGGCACCAATCCGCTCTGCCAATCGGGCGGCTTCCCACAAACCGGCGATGCCCCAGAAGTCATCCCAGTAGTGGGGTTTGTCTTTGTCACCGATGTGCTCGGCACTCCAGCCACTATGCAGCAAGCCAAAGGAGCTACGGTTGTCGCGTAGCCAGCGGGCACCGTCGATGATATAAGGAGTGAACATGCCAGCACCAAAGGCGCGTCCCCGTCCTAGAATGCGGTCAAAGCGGCTGATTGCCCAAAGTGCCTGACCATTGCTGTCCCATTCCTGGTCATTCTTTTCGTGTTCGGCACCAAAGAAACCGTGCAGGGAGACAGGACCCCAGCGATCGAAGCTGCGGTTGAAGACGTTGGGATAGTGAACACCAAACTGTCGTTCGGCTAAATCCTGATCACCGCTGAGGGCACAGGCAATGCCTTCCACCGAAGAGTCGCGCACCCAAAAGGAGTCGTAAATGGTGGGACCGGGGTGAATTTGCCCATCGTCTGCCAGAATGAGCAGATTGGCGCGGCAAGTACGATAGAGCTTGAAGAGATGCTCGACTGAAGGTGGCAAGGATGCCTGGAAACCACTGCTGTCGAGTTTGTTGACCCAGAAGTTGCGGTTGTTCTTTTCCAGCGTATCCGCGTTTGCTGAACGTAGCTCTGTCAGATCAGCCGCCCCGCGATAGTCATCCACGGGCAGTTTCACATCCAGCAAAAAGGTTGAGTTCGTCGCATTCAAGTTGAGATCCCAGGCAAAGACAGCCGTACACAACCCGGCGATGCGATCGCTCGTAGTATCCCGCCCGTTCAGCCTGCCATTGGTTGCCAAATCTAGATAAGCGCTGTTGTTTAAATAGTCATCGGGATTGAACGAGCCGCCTTCGTTGCCGTACAGCCCAAATGAAACCGGAGCCTCATCAAACAATGGACCCCAACGGGAATTGATTTCCACCCGTTGTTCGGACTGCACATAGCGCAGGAACGAAATGCGTTTGTCGCTGCTCAACCGTCCGGCTTTGTCATGGCGTTCAAACCCGGTGACACCCAGAGGTGTCACAGCCACACATAGCCACGCTCTGGCAGCCGATATACCTGCTAGCTGTGCTTTCAAACGCGCTAGCACGACACTCCGCTGACGGACACCAATAGTGGTTGCGATCGCTTTTTCTTCCACTTCAATACCAATGGGCGATCGAAACGTTGTTTTGACCACTGGCAAGTAGCCGTCTTCCATCTCCTGCTCCAGGGGCGATAGGTTGCCGCTGGCTTTGGGAAATTGGGGATGGTAGAGTTTTCGAGTCTGCGGGTCAAAGAGAAAAAAGCTGATGGCGTAATTGTCGTACACGGGTTCAATTTCACCCGCCTGACCAACCAGACTCTCCTGGTGGTGGTCTTTCACGCCTACCATGTTCCAGTAGCGGTAGTTGGCATTGGACGCAAATGCCCCTTCCTTCGAGTCAAACAAGCCGCCGTCAAAGGAGTCACTCCAGCGGCGAAAATACTGCTGCACCCACCAGGGCAAAGGAAAAACTTCTCCCCTTGCTTTGGCCCGCCACATCGCTTCATAAAACATCCACTCGTGTGTTTGCGCCATGTCTGTTCTCCACTCAGGAATGCTGTGCAACGTTTGGACTTTAGCCACCTTCTCTGCGATCCCCTAGTACCCTCATGGGTACTCTTTCGCAAGCGGTGTGGCTAGCAAAAGCCTCCAATAGAGACCTGCCAGCGTTCTAGGGGCTGTCATCAATGACGATCGCGCATTGTTTGCAGCAACGGTTCCAGCCCTTAGCTTCATGTATTGAGACGAGCTTTTGCGGAAATGTACCCTTTGCCAGCAAACACTTTGCCGAACCATTGGCACGATCGATAGCGGGTTAAGCGTGGGGTGGAGCAGGGCATCCTTAGCCAGAGTTTGTACAATAGCAGAGGAAGGTGTGTTGCGGGTGTAGTTGCAGTCAGAACCCCTTACAGCGTTATGGACGACAGAAGCAAGATGAGCAGTAGTGGCGAAAAAGAGGCAATCGCGCAAGAGTTTAAGACCCAGATGTGGATTTTGGGTGGCTTAGTAGCGGCTATGTGGGCGATCGAGATTCTGGATCAGTTTGTGTTTCGGGTGGGGCTGCGTCGAACGTTAGACATCTATGGCATCATTCCGCGCACTATCATTGGGCTGCGTGGCATTCTCTTTGCGCCTTTCTTGCACGGCAACTTTGCTCACCTGATTGGCAACACCGTGCCGTTTGTAGCGCTGGGCTGGTTGATTATGCTGCGCGAAACCCGCGATTTCTTTTGGGTTAGCCTCATTACGGCTGTTGTGAGTGGGTTAGGAACATGGCTTTTTGGTTCACCTGGTGTACACATCGGTGCTAGCGGGGTAATTTTTGGCTACCTCGGTTATCTGTTAGCACGAGGCTATTTTGAGCGAAGTATGACAGCGATCGCCATGTCACTTTTCGTCGGCGCACTCTACGGTAGCCTCATCTGGGGCGTGTTACCTACCCGTGTGGGAATCTCCTGGGAAGGGCATCTCTTTGGGTTCATCGGTGGGATACTGGCAGCACGGGTACTAACGCCGAAGAAGGGTGTAGGGGCTGGGGTGTAGGGTGTGGGGGTAAGGGTGACAAACGTAACAATTATTGGCTGTGGGTACGTAGGCAGGGCGGTGGCGCAACGGTGGCGGCAGTCATTGACAGTGACGGTAACGACAACAACGCCCGATCGCGTTGAAGAACTGTCTGCGATCGCGCAGAACGTACAGGTCGTGAAGGGGAATGATGAAGCGGGACTGCGATCGCTCCTCCAAGATCAGTCGGTTGTGTTGCTGAGTGTGGGTGCCCCGAATGTAAATGCCTATGAAGAGGCGTATCTGCAAACGGCAAAAACGCTGGTGGCAGTGCTGAATTCGGTTCCCTCTGTGCGGCAGGTGATTTACACAGGCAGCTACGCGGTGTACGGCGATCGACAGGGTGCGTGGGTAGATGAAGCGTCTCCGGTTGCGCCTGCCAATCGCAATGGTGAGATTTTGGCAGAGACGGAGCAGGTGTTGCTGAGTGCAGCGAGTGACACGCTGAAGGTATGTGTGCTACGGCTCGGCGGCATCTATGGACCAGGGCGTAGATTGGTAAAAATCTTTGGGCGGGCAGCAGGTACGACGCGACCAGGCAATGGTGACGATGCGGCAAATTGGGTGCATTTAGATGATATTGTGGGCGCGATCGACTTCGCCAGACAGCACTCACTAACAGGCATCTACAACCTGGTGGGTGGTGTCCCGGTGACAACGCGGGAGTTGCTGGAGCGTGTGTTTGCAGTTCACAATCTACCTAACGTGGTGTGGGATGCGTCACAACCCAGCACCCGTCCTTACAATGCCAGAGTGTCCAATCAGAAGTTGATTGATGCAGGCTATCAATTTCTCTATCCAGAGATTGTAGAGACGGTGTAATCTAGCGAAAGCGATCGCGTCAAAACGTGACGATTGGCGTTTTCGTAGACCTGTAGGGAAGTGCTTATGACGACAACGCTGCCTCAACTTTCACACGCTGCTCAGGAATCCGTGCGGGAGCGGATCGATCGCACCTATCACCAACCCCTGCCCGATCTATTGTTTGAGGCACAACAGGTTCACCGTCAGCATCACGATCCGCGCGCCGTGCAGCTCTGCACCCTTTGCAATATCAAAACGGGGCTATGTCCTGAAGACTGTGGCTACTGCTCTCAAAGCGTCCACAATAAAACGGCGCTAGAGCCACAGCCGTTGGCAAAGCTTGAAACAGTGCTGGCAGAAGCGAAGGCGGCAAAGGCACACGGCTCGACTCGATTTTGTATGGGTGCGGCATGGCGAGAAGTGAAGGATGGTGCCCAGTTCGATCGCGTGCTGGAAATGGTGCGTCAGGTCGCCGCGCTGGAGATGGAAGTTTGCTGCACGTTGGGTATGCTCAAACCCCATCAGGCAAGGCGTTTGAAGGAAGCGGGGCTAACGGCATACAACCATAACCTCGACACGTCGCCAGACTACTACGGTAAGGTGATCACCACACGCACCTATCAAGACCGCTTGGAAACCATTCAAGCCGTGAGTGCTGCGGGCATTTCAGTGTGCTGTGGTGGCATTTTGGGCATGGGAGAATCGGTGGACGATCGCCTCGCGCTCTTAGCCGCCCTGTCAGCACTCGATCCGGTGCCAGAGTCCATTCCCATCAACTGCCTGGTTCCCGTTGCTGGAACCCCGTTACAAGACGTTGCGCCCGTCGATGCCATTGAGCTGGTGCGGATGGTTGCTACAACGCGGGTCTTGTTTCCCAGGGCGATCGTGCGGCTCTCAGCGGGACGGTTGCAAATGAGCGACGAACTGCAAGCCCTGTGTTTACTGGCAGGAGCCAATTCCATCTTTACAGGTCCCGTTCTTTTGACGACCCCCAACCCTGACAGCAGCCAGGATGAGCGGTTGTTGCAGCGATTGGGGATGGTGCCAAGAGAGAAAGGATAAAGACAAGAGGCAGAGGGCAGAAGGCAAGGGGGTTTTTGGTTTTTAGTTTTTAGAAGGAGCCAGAAGTCAGGAGTCAGCTAATCCTATGGGAAGCAAGCTACATCCTTTAGCCCGACTCCCCACTTCCCACTCCCTATCCCTACTCTTCTCTAACAACCAACAACCAACAACCAACAACCAACAACTAACTCAACTCAAAACTCTCTCGCTATCCACAAGCAACTTCTAGGGTAAAATCGATTGTCTGAAAACCGACTCTGAGGGCGTGAGGCAGCACTGTGCAGAAATTTGTTCCACTAGAGGCACCCAAACCCTTTTCGGTTCTGGGGTTGCCCGTTCATCTGCTCGATGATTATATAGGCTGGCTCCTTGCGTGTGCGCGGCAGCAACAGGGGTGTCATGTTGTCACGCTAAATGCTGAGATGACGATGGCAGCAGAGCAAAATTTGCCGTTAGCCCAGATCATTCGGGACGCAGAGTTGGTGATTCCCGATGGTGCGGGGATTGTGCTGTATCTGAAATTGTACGGTCGATCGACTCAGCGCTGTCCCGGCATTGAGCTAGCAGAAACACTGCTGCGGGAGTTTGGGCGAGACCTGCGGGCTGCTTCACAACCGCCTTCTCTAGGTACCGTTGCCTTTTTTGGTGGTAAGCCTGAAGTGATTCAACAAGCAGCAACCATCTGGCAGGAGCGGGCACCAGGGATTGCGATCGCGATCGCGCAACACGGCTATCTCACCCCTGAAGACGAACCCGCCTTTCTGCAAACGCTCAAAGACACACAACCACAGTTGATTCTGGTTGGGTTGGGGGTTCCTCGCCAGGAGTTTTGGATTGCCAAGCACCGTGAGGTCTGCCCAAAGGCGATCTGGATCGGTGTGGGGGGTAGTTTTGACGTGTGGGCAGGCGTGAAAACTCGCGCTCCAGGCTGGTTACGAGACAATCATCTGGAGTGGGTCTATCGCCTGTATCAGGAACCGTGGCGCTGGCGGCGGATGTTGGCGTTACCCCAGTTTGCATGGCGATCGCTGGTGTATCGCGTGACAAAACGGTAATTACAGTGGTTACTGCTTGGGTAAGCCAACCACCACCACCTGGTTTAACTCAAAATTTCCATACTGAGTCATCAAGAAACCTTCGCAGCAACCATATTTGCTTTTGTCTAATGGATCTTGCTTGACTGACAAAACTAAGCATCTGATACCAATCGTCCATGCTAAGCTTTAGCACCCCAAGGAATGAAAAGGGTGTGGGGTGTAGGGTGTGAACAACCGCATTTTCAGAGCAATTTGATTTGAGAATGTTGCAGATGGGGTAGGGGCGAACGGTCGGTCGCCCCTACAGAGGGTCGATGCTGATTGACTGACAAAAGTCTCGAAAGGCTGGTCGCTTCGTTGCTCACCCGCCCGTGATTCAAATCCGGGCTAATGGTGCGAAACCCGTTCAAACGGGTTGTCAGGCGCTCGTAGTCCTCTTGAGAGGACTTCCTGCCATCAGCCCGCACTTTCAGTGCAGGGCGGGTTCAAGTACTCGCTCAAAGATTTGTCAGTCAACCAGGGGTCGATGTGTCGTGAAGTCTGTTTAAACTGGTATGAGTTAAATTAGCGACTTTGCCCTAAGCACGTCGATCGCTTGCAAGCTGAATCTTAGAAACAACTCATAGGCTCAAGATTACTATGTCGCCCGATCCTTTAGCGAACTCCCTGGAGCTTGAGGCGTATAGTGTTGGCGAGTGGCGATCGCAAGCAGCCAGACTAAAAAAGTAAGAATGCCAGCCAAATACAGTGGATAGGTATAGGTGACAGGGTTTTGTTGATGGATCAGGCTGCCAGCAATCATCGGTCCAAACGCATTAGAAACATTCAGATAGGAAGCGTTCAACCCCATTGCTGTGCCTTGCACATCTGGCTTAGCATTGAGCGAAATGAGTGTCGTGATCATCGGTTGCACTAAGGCGTTGAACAGTGAAAAAAGGATGCTCACGCTCACAAAATACGTCAAGCTTGGTACGATAGGCATCACCAGAAACGAGACGCTACGAATCAGCAAAGACAGGAGCAAGATCTGCACCAGGCTCAACTGCTGCGTCAGGAATGGAATGCCTTTGACCTGCATGACAAGAATCAGCGTGCCAAACAAAACAAACATGAGTGTCAGTGACTCACTATTCTGACCCAACACATGAATGAAGTAAGGCTGAAAAGCAAAGGTAAAAATCGTAAATGTGGTGCCAATCAAAAAGTTGATCACGAGCAGAATACCCACTCGTGGAATGGTTAAACCCTTGATTAAATTTCCCAGACCAATATCAAAGATATTCGTTGCCTTCTCCGCTTTAACCTGTAGTGTTTCTGGCAAGAAGAACCACGTTACCAGTAGTGCAACGAAAGCAAGCCCACTCGACACCAAAAAGCTTGCACCCAGCGAAACTTGCTGAGCCATCAGGCTACTTGCTGGACCTAGAATAAAGCCCAAACCAAACGTCGCTGAACTATAAATACCAAAAGCTTTCGCTCGTTCTTGAGACGACACAACATCCGACACGATCGCCTGAGAGACAGACACATTACCCCCCGTAATGCCATCAAAAAATCGTGCTAGAAAGAGCATCATGGCACTCTGCGCCGTACCTGCCATCAAGCTTGCAATCACAGTTCCCGCTAGACTAATCAGTAAAAGCGGTTTGCGCCCGTAGCGATCGGACAGCTTACCAATCACGGGGGTCGCTAAAAATTGTGCGCCTGCATAGATTGAAAACAGTAGGCTTGTCTGAAAGTCGGTTAACCCAAATTGTTTGCCATAAGGATAGAGAATGGGAATGAGGATGGTAAAACTAATTGAGTTGACAAAAGCAATTAAAGTCGTGATCCAAAAGCTGCGGTTCATTGACATTCAGCGTTCTATGCGAGACGAGACGTGCAGAAGCAGTATAGCTTTAAGTTCTTCGTTCATCGGAGGGTTGTTGAGTGTGATGGTGGCGATCATGCTGCTAGTGACACAGCCCCCTCATGTCGTAGCAGCTCCCGATCCAACGCTGTATAACCAGACGCAACAGGCTCAAAGTACCTTTCTCAAGTCCCTGGAAACTCTCGTCAACCTTGATTCTGGGACGGGTGATCAAAACGGCTTAATGCAGGTTGAAAATCTGGTCATCGAGCAACTTCAAGCCGTTGGTGCAACCGTACAAACCGTCGCGGCAACGCCTAGTGTGGGACGAACGATTCTGGCGACGCTGCAAGGTACTGGCAAAGGCAAAATTCTCCTTCTGGCACACACCGACACGGTTTTCAAAGCAGGTACCGCAGCGCAGCGCCCCTTCAAGATTATGGATGGCAAAGCCTACGGTCCCGGCGTGATGGATGACAAAGGTGGCATTCTGCTCGGCATCGAAGCGCTCAAAATTTTACAAGCACTACGCTTTAAGAACTTTGACACTATCACCTTTTTGATTAATCCCGATGAAGAGAAAGGCTCATTTGGTTCCCGTGCGTTGATCAAAGAGACGGCGAAACAGCATGATGTAGCTCTGGTGCTGGAATTTGGGTCGCCACAGGACAAAGTTACTGCTTGGCGCAAAGGCATCGGATATTATGGTCTGGAGGTTAAAGGTCGAGCCGCCCATGCAGGAGCAGAACCAGAAAAGGGATGCAATGCGCTGGTAGAAGCTGCATATCAAACCCTAAAATTGAGTAAGCTGAGCAATCCAAGCAAGCAGACATCGGTAAATGTCACGGTTTTTCAGGCAGGCGATCGTCCCAATACGATTCCAGATACTGCCAGCGTGCAAGCCGATGTGCGGGTACTGGAGGCTCAAGAGTACGATCGCCTCACCCGTGACTTGACGCGCCTAGCTCAAACCAAACTGTTACCTTGCACCAAGATTAAAGTACGCGCAGAACAAGGTCGTCCACCGTTTCCACCCAACCCTCAAACAGATGCACTCGTAAAGAAAGCGCAAGCCATCTATCAAGAAATGGGACTCACGCTTGGCGTAGAAGGTAGCGGTGGCGGCACCGACGGAAACTATGCCGCGTCTGTTGGCACAACCACACTGGATGCCCTTGGTCCGGTTGGTGGCGGTGCTCATAGCCCTGAGGAATATATCGACCTGGATCGCATAGCACCACGCCTGTACCTCCTCACACGGCTCTTAATGACGTTGGGATCGTCAGCCTGATGCTTACAAACACAGGGTGCGATCGTGGCAAGTAAGGCTTGGGTAAGGGCAGGTTGCCTGCGATCGAGCCTTATCAATGGGTAAAAAACAATCGGCTCATCCTGCCACCCCTGCCAGGGGCGCACTTGGTGTAGAGGTTGGCTCCCAGGTTTTGTAGGGTACGGCTGTTGCAAGGATGGTTGCTGCTGGCGAGGGTACGACTACTGAGCGTCCCTGCTGGACTGGGTAAGGCGACTTCAGCGAGTAGACCACGAAAGCAACCGCCAGATACGCAAAGAAAAAATATTCAACCACAGTCGCAGCAAGGGTCAGAATGTCTTGAAGATTTTCCATAGGGCATCGCATCTAGCGTCGATCGTACTGTCTCACTACTCTACCGCGTTGTCTGCTATGGGCAACACCTGCCCCGCAATCTTGACCGTATGCTGATAAACCGATCAGCCCCAACTAGACAGGCTGTTTTAGGGTGGGGTCGTGTTGAGCCAGGGCGCGTCATCGATTAGCTCCAAAACGTTTTGGTATCTGCACGATCGCGCCCGCCCTAACGCACCAGGCTAGGGGCTGGAACCCTTGCTGAAAATAATGTGTGGTCATAGTTGATAACAGCCCCTAGCTAAGCCACTTTATCATCTGGATCTTGGACGTTGAGAGCATGGAAAAGTTTGCGTAGACGGACTAAGGCACGATACCCCTGCTGTCGTAGTGCGGGTTCATTCACGTCAGCTTCACCACAGTCAATGAGCCGCTTTCCCACTTCGCACCAGGGCAGGTCGTCCACATGCCGCCACAGCAAAATTTCTTGTTCTCTGGGGGATAACTGCGCGAGAGCCGCATACAGCGCTTGAATGTTTGCCTCAATCTCCTCCTCTCTCACCAGCCGATCCATCTCTCCTGCCACCGCTAGCTTTGCTTCTGCGGCACCACCTGTTTCAAGCGGCACGTTGCGGCGTACAGTCCGAGAGTATTCGAGAATAATATAGTTTGCAGTCAGGCGAATCCAACCTAAAGGATTCACAATCATTTTTTGCCTGGTGACAATCTGGCGGATGCCTCGCACATAGGCTTCCATCAGCACTTCATCTGCGGTTATATCGCCACCCAGTTGGTACTGTCGGATCGTGCGCTCAACAAAGCACCAAATCGATCGCGTGTCAGGATTATTTCGATCTAAGAGCGCCTGGAACTCTAAATCAAAGCGTTCTCTCATTACTGAAGTCTCCCAGAGGGCAACGTTCATCAGTCAATGCGATTCTCACACCACAATCCAAGGACTTTGGGTTAACAGATTGTTCTGAGCAGCACGGTCGATCGCCACTCAGAGGTCTCACAACCTGAACTCAACTGAAACGATCGATCAACTAAGCGATTCAACAGGTAGCGTGCTGGTGCAAACAACGGCTCAATTTCAAACGGGCTATTTCAAAGCGAACACCTACACAGGTATATGTCGTAACCAGCGGCTTTGTGACACCTTCAAATTAACGTCCTTAATATAGAGATTAAGTAAAGCTCACAAACGCAGAACAAATCTCTGTCACAAAGTCAGCAGGCGCAACATATACCTAAAGTACAGGGTGCATTTCTCCGTTTGATTTATCCGAAGAGATTTGCACTGGTTGAGAAGCTCTGGCAGCAGCGCTTTGTCTCGCGAAAGGTTCATGGTTCAAAAACGTGAATTCTCGCAAAGGCATCGTTAGAGCGCTGTTGTGTAGACTACAAGTGGCTATTGATGTCCACCACAGTCAGTAAACGCGCCTATTTCGCTCAATTGTCGTTATCTTGTGCAAGAACGTTGCTCTGTTGTCATGCCTATTTGTTTCCGAAAGCAAGGTCATCAGAGAGGCGATCGACCATGAGACCTTGGAACGAGATTAAATCAGGAGTTAATCATGTGGATTGACCAATCGCAGCTCGACAGTAAGTATGGAGACACTCTGCGTGCTTATTGCCAGCTTGCAGCCCAAGAGCATCTATCCGAACAAGATGCAGAGCGTTTAACCGAAATCCTCATTCTCGCGGAGACTGATGAGGCGTTAACCTTTTTGCTCAACGAAGCAGATCACTTCATGGCGCATGAATTGGGACTGCTAAATTGTACCGATCGTGAACGCTATAAGCAGCAGCAGGCTGAATTGAGAGAGCAGATTGGCTTGCAACCAGCCGCTGTAGCCCACTCAAAAATACCCACCTTTCAAAAGCTTGTCTTTCCATGCTCCGGAGAGTTTAGGCAACGAGCATGGCAGGTCATAGGCTGTTAACGCATTACCTTTCCACCCATATTATGTGAGGAGCGTGGTTTGTGTAAACCGCGCTTTTTTGTCTTTTTAGGCGTTCTCATCATTAGAAATGTCACACTTTTAGCGCCTTTAGCATAATTAACTGTAGGCATTCATCGAGAGAGGGCTTGCCAGCAATGAGAGAACGTTATGCGCTTAAATGCCCTTCCTGTAGAGAAGAAGCTTTAATTCAACGCGGGGATACAAACTATGAATGTATCTACTGCGGCTACAAAAAAGATTTAGAAACCTACGAACCAGGCTCTAGTAGTTTGATTATTTGGGGCTTCATCTTTTTGATCATTCTGATAGCAATCCTGCAAGATGTTACAAAACCGCCAGCGACTCCACTGGCTCCTACCAATGCACCTTCAACCGATGCTCCAGGTGAGCAGCGCTATCCCTACACGCACTAATAGCGAGCTTAAACCGATGCTGAAAAAACTCGGACTGCTTCAGTGGTTGTTTGCAGACCATACCCACCAATTACAACCACCTGCCTTTGATCAAGAGGCGATCGTGATGGAAGTGATTCAACCTAAACGGCAATGGCGCGTGTCGTTTAGCGGTTCGTACTGGAAAGCTCGCTGCACGCAGGAAGCCGCGTTACAGCCTGGAGACATCGTCTATGTGGTCGATCGACAGAACATTACGCTGATCGTTGCACCAAAACTGGTCAGCCACTGCTAGGGGCTGTCATCAATTACTCTGCACATTGCTCTCACTAAGGGTTCCAGCCCCTAGCCTGGTGTGTTGGGACGGGCGTGACACTGCTGATATTGCAAGGTTTCGGAGCTAATTGATGACACGCCCTAACGATCTCAGGTGTGCCTCTCAATTTAGAGTGCTCAGCGGCTCATGGGCGATTGACAGCATAAAATAGCCTTGTAACGCCGTCGCATTTCCAGGTGGTTGTTTCGTGCGTTAGGGTTAAATTAAACGATCGCCAACACGACCTCAGCGAGATAACGCAGGAAAAGGCAAAGAGCGGAGTTGATTTTGCTGCTGTTTAGAGCAATACGCCTGATGTGCATTGAAGTGCAGGGGCTGATCGCTTGGCAACAAAATCATCTGCTAAACGCCAAGCCCGTCCAGAGCTTTAGGCATTGCCCATAAAACGTGTAATCGAAATGAGTAGTTCTGAGTCAAGGTTTAGCCATTGTCTTCCCAAATTGCCTTACAAGTTGCCGCATTAAGTGATGCTGAGGTGCTACACCATCGGCTCGATCGCTATCTGGCTGAGCAGCTAGTGGACATTTCGCGATCGCGGCTGCAAAATCTGATTGAGCAAGGGCAGATTCAGGTGAATGGGCAGGTGTGTACCTCCAAAAAGGCGATCGTGCAGGTGGGCGATCGCATCCACATCACCATTCCCGATGCCCAACCGCTAGATCTTCAGGCAGAAAATATTCCCCTGGAGATTCTTTACGAAGACGATCATCTGCTGATTCTCAACAAGCCAGCAGGATTGGTGGTGCATCCCGCTCCAGGTCATGAGGGCGGCACGTTAGTCAACGCGCTACTGGCACACTGCGATCATCTGGCAGGAATTGGCGGTGTGCAGCGTCCCGGCATTGTGCATCGGTTGGATAAAGACACCAGTGGCGCGATCGCCGTTGCCAAGACCGACCAGGCACACCAGCACTTACAGGCACAACTGAAAGCCAAAACCGCACGGCGGGATTATTTGGCGGTTGTTTATGGAGCACCTGCGACAGAAAGCGGTCTGATCGATTTGCCGATCGGGCGACATCTCATCGATCGCAAAAAAATGGCGATCGTGCCTGAAGAAAAAGGAGGTCGTCGTGCTATTACCCACTGGCAGGTGAAAGAACGGTTAGGAAACTATACATTAATGCAGTTTGCGCTGGAAACCGGACGTACCCATCAAATTCGGGTACACAGCGCCAAAATGGGACATCCGATCGTGGGTGATCCGGTCTATGGAACAGGGCGTTCGGTGGGTGTAAACCTGTCTGGACAGGCGCTTCACGCATGGCGACTCCAACTGGAACATCCCGTTTTAGCCACAACGATCGCGGTTACGGCCCCCATTCCTGCCAGCTTTACAACTCTGCTTGAAACCCTCCGACGGCGCAATGCAGCAACTATTTCGAGCCTTTAAGCTGGCTCGCCCGTCAGGTTCATCAAAAAAAGTGCCAGAATGCTTGTCAAAACAGCTCAATTATCAGTACTATGGAGTGCGCACTGTTAGAGTATTCCTCAGTAGCTCAGTGGTAGAGCGATCGACTGTTAATCGATTGGTCGCAAGTTCGAATCTTGCCTGGGGAGTTTGACTGTCGGTAAAAGTAGTAACGCTAAAGTGTGAGTCCAACCTGGTTGACTAGCAAAGGTCCTGAAAGGTTGATGGCTTCGTTGCTTACCCGCCCGTGATTAAAATCCGGGCTAATCGCATGAGACTCGTTGTAGGCTTTGCCTTCCCAAAGGGTAACGGGTTGAAAGACCTTTGCAGTCCTCTACCCTTCGGGAAGGCAAAGCCTATAGAGGACTTCCTTCAGTTAGCCCGCACTTTCAGTGCAGGGCGGGGCAGGTAATCGCAGCAAGATTTGTCAGTCAATCAGGAGTCCAACCATCAGTTGGTCACATCAATCAGCTTATGGTTATAAATTGATTGCAGTCCAAGCATTTCTACCTGAACTGCCATTGCCGATTTAAACCCACAAGTTTACGGTTCAGAAATCCAATTTAGATCGAGCCATTGTCGCGATCGCCCGTGCTTAAGCTTTGAGAATAGACTCAGTGTGATGCCCAATAGCTTATCCCAACGCCGTAGCGTTAGCGTCAGCCTTTTCCGCTGTTTGAGCAATGGGAATTTCAAGATAAAAGACGGCACCTTGATTGGGTGCAGACACACATCTCAAGGTGCCGTGATGCCGTTCAACAATTTGATAACTAATGGAAAGCCCCAAACCAGTACCTTTCCCAACTGCTTTGGTGGTGAAAAACGGGTCAAACAGTTTGTGTTGAGCGGCGCTTGCTATGCCTGGTCCATTGTCGCGCACCATAATCTGAACGCGCTCTGAGTCAAGTCGTTGGGTTTGAATGGTAATCACTCCTGACTGCTCGATCGCCGTCTCAACAGGGTTGATGTGTAATCCTTGCAGCGCATCGATCGCGTTCGACAAGAGGTTCATAAACACCTGATTTAACTGCCCCGCAGAACATTCCACCAACGGCAACTCGCCGTATTGTTTAATGACTTCAATCTCAGGTTGGTATGGGGTCGGCTTCAAGCGATGCTGTAAAATCATCAGCGTACTGTCAATGCCTTCATGCAGACGTACTGGCTTCATTTCAAACTGGTCTAAGCGCGAGAAATTCCGCAGTGAAAGGACAATTTCACGAATGCGATCGGCACCCACTTTCATGGATGCCAGTAGCCTGGGCAAGTCTGCCAAAATGAAATCCAGATCAACTAGGTCAATCTTTGCCTGCACATCTGCTGGCGGTACAACATAGATCTCTTGATAAAGCTGCAACAAGTCGAGTAAATCTTGTGTGTAGTGGTCAACGTGAGCCAGGTTGCCATAAATGAAATTGACTGGATTGTTGATTTCATGCGCCACACCTGCCACAAGCTGCCCCAGGGATGACATCTTTTCAGATTGCACCAACTGAAGCTGCGCGGTCTGCAACTGATGCAAGGTTTCCTCTAGCTGTTGAGTTTTGTGCTGTGTTTCCTTGAGTAATTCTGCCTGATAGAGCGCGACATCAAGCTGCGTCGCAATTTGGCTAACAAATTCAATTTCTGCTGCCTGCCACTCACGCGGATCAGAACATTGATGAATACACAATAACCCCCACAGCACTTTACCTCTAAGAAGCGGCACAATCAGATTCGCCCTGATTTGAAACTGAGTTAACACTGCAACATGGCAATCGGTCAGCCCAGCGTTGAGCACATCGGCTACCGCCTGGATTTGCCCATGCTGATAATGAATTGCATACTGTTCGCCAAAGCAGTGGTCATGGATAGGGCGCTTGAGCACCGACTCATAGGGCGGCAGTACCGCTTCGGACACAAATTCACCATCATCAAACCCTGAGTCGGGGTAGAACCGAAAGATGCCGACTCGATCAACCTTGAGTAATTGACGCACCTCGGTGGCTGCCAACTTAAAGATCATGTCTAGCTCAAGAGGGGAGCGAATCTTGCTAACGACTTCTGCCAGAGCCTGCTGCTGTTCGGTCAGTTGTTGGAGTGCAATGGTGCGTTGCTGGAAATGCTGCTCCAAAGCCTCGTTTTGGCGCTTGAGTTCGTCCTGAACCTGATCTAACACTTGCTGGCTCGTTTGTTTGTGCTGCTGAAGCTGGTACATCAAAAAAAGCGACAACAGCCCCAGACCAGCGATCGCGCCACCACTCAGTACCAACAGCAGAGCGGCACCGCGCCAATCAGTCTCAACAACAAACAAACATAGCTGCTGCAAGTTCAGCGCCAGATCCACCATCCCAGCGTCCTCTTAACCGTTAGAGCCATGCCTCAGACCTTAGCATTTGTGCAGTGGGGAAGCACAGTAGATGTATCGTATGTGATACATTGCCATTAAAAAAAAGTCTGCTTGTTAGGGCGTGTCATCAATTAGCTCCGAAACCTTGCAATATCAGCAGTGCCACGCCCGTCCCAACACACCAGGCTGGGGGCTGGAACCCTTGCTGCAAGCAATGTGTAGTATTAATTGATGACAGCCCCTAGGGAACGCGAATTTAACAAGGTGTAAGTCTTTCTGTAGGTCTGTAGGAACGTGACATGTCACATCCCTACAGAATGACCGGTTTTATTCTGTTCTCGTTCCTAAGCGCCCATAGCGTGTTGATGCTAGCCGAGAGGAGACCTTCAAAGGCATATCTACGGTCAAGGTAAAATGTTGTCCTGAGGATCGACCACTTCTTTAGCTGGCACCCTCCTAGTTGAAGCTCACTTGTTCTTCCCTTATTTTAAAAAAACGCGGCTTATTACTTTTTATACGGACAATATTCCGGTTTCGATCTACTATCAGGGTGTATAACAGTCATAGTTCCTGTCATTGCTAACAGAGCGTCGCCTTGTGTTCTCTGCGCTCTTGAAGTCTTGAAGCGAAAGCTTACAGCTTCTGAGCTGAATATGTGCTACAACGCTCAATGTGTTCGATCGCGTCTTTATTCTGAAAAATTAGGGCTTAGTCGTGGGTATCGCAGGGGTGAAAGCCCCTACTGACAACCTTTTCGATTAGGATTCCGATTCTTGAGCTTAACGTATGCGGTTTCTAGCGAAGATGCCAGGTTGCAGTAAGATGACTTTTTGGTCAGTTCAGGTGCCTCAGTGGAGCATGTAGCCCAATAGCATGATTTTTTACTTTGATTGAAAATTTAATGCTTTTGGATGATGTTCGTCCTTGGGGTATCGTTGCTAGTCTGTTGATATTGTCCTCTGTTCCTTCTGCAACTCTTTGCAGAGTTAAGTGAACATAACTCGTATGTCTGGATGGGAAAGATGAAGTTTGATGATATTTATCAGTTTTTCCAAGCGCCTCCACCGTTCTACCTCAACAAAGAGTTGGCAGTGTGTTACGTCCTCGCTGTTCTATCGCGGGGTGACTCCTACGGTACCGAGCTGATTCAGCTTTTAGAGTCCGATTATCCAACTTATCGTCTTTCTGACACTGTGCTTTACAGCGCGCTGAAGTTTTTGGAAGATGAGCAGATTGTAGAGGGATACTGGAAAAAGGTTGAAGGTCGGGGTCGCCCCCGTCGTATGTACCAAATCCGCTCGGAGATGGCGCAACAGGCACAAGACCTTACGCGGTTATGGTACGACTATGTCAGAAATCACAGCACTGTGGCTCACTCGAATGGGTTAGCTGCAAGTCACAATTAGCGTTTAATGCGCCTGTGACTGTGTGGCTACTTCCATTAGCACGATCGCGCATTTATCGCTTCAGTTTTTGAGCGCTTCAGTCTTGGGCACTTTGAGGTTCCATCGTTGATCGGGCTTTTGTTGTTTGGATGGAGGGGGGTAGCTGTTTGCGCTCCCCTCTTTTGCATGATCTTTTTCGTTTAGTCGCCTGACAGAGAGAATGTGAAACGACGTAGACTGGTGATGGTGCATTGTTCTCAGCAACCGCTGCCATTCAGGTGTTTGAGTTCAGGCGTTCCTTTTGAGCAAGAGTTCCCCATGATGAGTGCTTCTGTTTTGCCGTCCACTTTTGTGCTAACTGTGTTGCTGGCAATCGGGTTAGTGTTTTTTATCCGAGCCTCAGTCAAAGATCGGATTGAAGTAGTCAGGCTGGCTTCAGATCAGTCAGAGGTCTCGCTGTTAAACCAACTTCAGGCTTACTTTACGCAACGGGCTTATCGACTGACGGCAGCGGATGCAGCGCAACTTAAAGCAACGTTTGAAGGGTTTGTTCGCCCCAGTATAGGGATGGCGATCTTTTTGACGTTGCTAGCCGCGATCGGCTTGCTTTGTCTAGCTCTGATGCTAATCATGCTGCTTCCCTTTGGCTCTACAGCCTGGTTGGGGTTAACGGTGCTATCGCCGATCGCAGGAGTTTTCTACTGGCGCAGGGCTGCTCGTCCTGAGAAAATTTTGCTTCAGGTTGAAGGCTCAAGCACCTCAGACGCTGGTTCGTTGAGCGTTGTCACAGTAACAGCACATCGAGACGAGCTAGCAGAGCTCCAGCGCAATCTTGCTCTCAAGCCTCTACAGGTGTGATTGACCAATGCAGAGACTTTGATAAGCACGCTTGTAGCGCAGACTTCCCGTTTGCTGATGTGATTTTTCGGGCTAGTTGTTATCGCTCATAGATGGGTTGCGCGATCGCACGATTGCCGCTTTATCAACCATTGTCATCATGGCGGGCATATTGGGTCCCACACGATCGGCAAGCCCCAGTGCTGCAACAATGCTGGGGAACGTTTTACCCTGCGTCATCTGAAACCCAATTTCCTCCACGTCTGCCCAGGTCAGGTCACTTTCAACGTAGGCTTTTGCCATCAGGTAGAGCAGTGCCGCCGATTGATTGCCCTCGGCGACCGTCATCATCGTGTGAGGGACTTTGTAGGAGCGATCGAAGCAATGCGCCCAGCACTTTGGCTGCAACCGAAGGGCATCCGCAAAAAAGGCTTTGTGGTCGTTGGTATCGACCGAATCATCAATTTCTGTCGAGAAGATGAACATGGGTGCAGCAGGCGTTGACCGGGCTTGCTTCATCAGTTGAGCGCCCATATCCAAAAACAGACGGAGTGCTGGCACCTGAAAGTTGGTGTAGCCGATCGCTCGATCCGCATCGCCACCCCAAGAGTAGTAAGAATTCGATAGCTTGATAAAGAGCTTGTCGGTAATGCTGTTGCCGCTGAGATACGGAGCAAACAACAGGGCCCGATCGATCAACGGACGATGGTTCAACGCCACCCAGGCTGATAACGTGCCGCCACCCGATAACCCACCAATCACTACCTGCTGACCCAATGCCTGCGCCTGCTGAATCCATTGCAGCGCAAAATCTTGATACACCTTCGAGTCAGTGGGCAATGGAGTTGGGTTATCGCGTGTCCATTTCCCCGCCTTGCCGTGCCCTGGCAGAAGGGGAATCAGCACGTTATATCCCTGCTGAAAGAGGGCTTTGCCCAACGGCAAAAACTGGTCGGGATAGCCTGTGAAGCCATGAAAAAACAGGCACACCTTTTTGGTTGGAGCGCTGTGAAAGAGAAACTTGGAGCGGCAAGACTCGTTGCGAAGGGGAAGAGCATCTTCACGGGCTTTTGCTTGAGCCGCGATCGTTTGGGTCAAATCAGAATAATTGGGCATAGGGGAGAAGGATAAAGGATAAGGGCTAAAGGATAAATTTTGAGCAAGAATAAACGCTGCTTTATCTTAATCCACGTAAAGAACGTCTCAACCCTGGTAAGACGGGTGGGGGGGTGGGGGGTGGGGAAGGCAAATAGAAGCAGGCGGCAGGAGGCAAGAGAGTTGTTAGTTGTTAGTTGTTGGTTGTTAGAAGGAGTCAGAAGTCAGTCTTTTAGTTGTTAGCCAAACTGGGTTGATCCCGTAGTGACTGGTTCGCTGGTAACTGTCTACAACCCAAACCTTCCCCCGCTTCCTCTGCTCTCTTCTCTTCCCCTGCTCGTCTTTCCCAGCTAACAACTAACAACCAAAAACTTTCCCCTCCCCTCTCACCCCATAAACTCCGATGCCACAATCATTGACCCAATCCCGGCATCGGTAAAGATTTCGAGCAGCAGCGCGTGGGGAATGCGTCCATCAATGATATGGGCAGCACGGACACCCTGAGCGAGCGATCGCACACAGCAATTGACTTTCGGAATCATGCCACCAGAGACGGTGCCATCATCAATGAGCTTCCGTGCTTCCTGAATATCCACTTTGGGAATCAGGGTAGACATATCTTTGTAATCGCGCAGAATGCCCGCTGTATCGGTGAGCAGGATCATTTTTTCGGCACCTAACGCTGCCGCAATTTCCCCGGCTACTGTGTCGGCGTTAATGTTGTAGGTCTGCCCTGTCTCATCGGCTGCGACGCTCGAAACCACTGGAATGTGTCCATCTTTGACCAGTGATTCGAGAATGCGCGTATCAACGCTGGTGACTTCGCCCACAAAACCCACATCTACCGCATCGACGGGACGGGCTTTAATCAGGTTGGCATCCATCCCGCATAGCCCAACCGCCGAACCGCCTGCCTGATTGATCAACGCGACAAGTTCTTTATTCACCCGCCCGACCAGCACCATTTCTACAACATCCATCGTGGCGGCATCCGTGACACGCAAGCCGTTTTTGAACTGTGGCTCAATGCCGAGTTTTGTCAGCCACATGTTGATCTCTGGTCCACCCCCATGCACGACGATTGGGCGTAGCCCCACACACGCCATAAAGACCACATCGCGGATCACTTTGTCTTTCAAGCTACCGTCTTTCATGGCAGCCCCACCGTACTTAACCACCACCGTTCTGCCAGCAAACTGCTGAATGTACGGCAGCGCTTCACTTAAAACGCGGACTCTGGTGGCTTCCGCTTTGCGAATATACTCACTCTCGTTAGTCATAGCAGCAGGATCGAAACAAATCATATGCAGTGTAAAGGAGCTTACCGCTTTCGGCTATGTCAATTGCAACAATCTGGAGAATTGAGTGGAGGCAGGAGGCAGAAGGCAGGAGGCAGGAGGCAGATTGGGAGTGTTGAGTTTTGAATTGGCAGAGAGGAATGAGGGGTGAGGAGAAAAAAGAGTTCTGAGTCATCCTTCATCCCTATTCCCCCTGCCTTCTGTCCTCTGCCCTCTGCCTTCTGACCTTTGAATCCTCTTCAATCGCTCCAGTCAAAGCACCGATCGCTACAATGGAGAATGTTCCATCCGTGGCTGAAAACCCTTTGACCTATGACTGCCCCTCCAGACCCAACGAATCTGCCGTCGGATGATCAAGCTACGATGGGTAGACGAGTCCGAAATTTCATCATTGTGCTGGTGGCGATCGTGCTTGCTTCGTCGGTGTTTCTGGGGCTGAAGACGGAAACGGGGTCAGGGTTGCTAGCCACAATGGCAGAAGAAGCGGTGCCGCTGGAGGTGGCGCTGAGCAATGGTAAGCCTTCGCTGGTAGAATTTTACGCCAACTGGTGTACAAGCTGTCAGACGATGGCACCGGATGTCGAGGCACTGAAGCAGCAGTATGGCGATCGGGTCAATTTCGTCATGCTGAATGTGGATAACAGCAAATGGTTGCCTGAAGTGCTGTCGTACCGGGTGGACGGCATCCCCCACTTTGTGTTTTTGGGTCAGGATGGGACGGCGATCGCACAGGCGATCGGCGAACAACCCCATGCTGTGATGGAGGCAAACCTCGTTGCGCTCTCATCGGGTGACGCACTTCCTTACGCCCAGGCGAGTGGTCAAACGTCTACCTTTTCTGCGCCTGTGTCAACCCCTAGCGCCAGCAGCGATCCGCGCAGTCACGGTAGCCAGGTTGTGGATCAAGGGGCATAGCGATCGCGGCAATCAGGCAAATTTTGTGGCAGTGTTCCACAATCGTCTGTAGGGGCGTTACATGTAACGCCCCTACAGACAGTCATTGAGACCTATAACCATTGACGAACCAATTTTGCCAGTTGCTCGGCACTATGGGGTACTGCTAAATGTGCAGCCTGGTGTGCCATGTGTGTTAGTTCGTCTGATGGATGGGTATGCGTGAATTTGCCTCCCAGCAGTTGCAAGACTTCAGCTTGCAAAATTGCTGGTGTGAGGTCAGCCTGTTGAAATAGCTTGGCGGCTCCTGCCTGGGAAAAGACGGCGGCGTTATACGTCTGATGATCTTCAGCGGCGTAGGGATAGGGAATGAGAATCGACGGGGTTTGGGTGATGGCTAATTCGGTTAATGTGCCAGACCCCGATCGACTGATGGCTAAATTTGCCCGTTGCAGTAAGCCTGCCATATTGGTGTAGAAGGGCAGCGCTTTGTATTGAGGATGCTGTAACGTGGTTGCATCCGGGTCGTTCTCGCCAGTCAAATGCACGATCCAGATGCCCGCCTCAAACCAGGCAGGGGCACACTGCCGCACTAACCGATTGACCCCGACTGCGCCCTGACTACCACCTACCACGACGATAAGGGGCGCTTCAGCGGGAATGGCTAAGTCGGTTAGGGCGGTGGATGCTAACTGAAATTGCGATCGCACTGGAGTTCCAGTCCATACGGTTTTTGTGCGCGGCAGGTAGGTGGCTGCTGCTTCAAAACCCAGGGCGACAGCACTACACCACGGACTCAAAAAGCGGGTGACTTTTCCCGGTAGCGCGTTGGATTCATGCAAAATGACGGGTAAGCCGAGCGATCGTGCTGCCAGCACTGCCGGAGCCGCAATATAGCCCCCAGTGGTAAATACGCCTTGAAACCGACCGACCTGTAATAAGCGTCGCACCTGCCAGACTGAGGCGATGAGCTTGAAGGCAACGCGCAGGCTGTCTAACCCCCGCTTTTGAAAGCCTTCAGCCGTAACGGTGTGGAGGGGATAGCGATCGGGAACGAGCTGCGTTTCCAGTCGATCAGGTACGCCTAACCACTCAATCTGATAGTCGGTCTGCCCATCTGAAAGCTGCTCAGCTACGGCGATCGCCGGAAAAACGTGCCCACCCGTGCCGCTTGCCGCCAGCAGTAACCGCCTGGGAGAAGTTTTTGCGACTACAGCATTGGCGTTGGCGGGCAGAGTAGAATCAGGAGAATCATTCACAGTTGTCTCAACCATACGGACACTCATTGTCGGTATCTCAGCAGGCACATCCCATCAAGCGATCCTTTTGCGGTTTACTATACCAACCACCTTGGGATATAAAGTTTGGGATGTTAAGTTTGGGATGTTAAGTTGCAGATTGTACTCCAAATCGTCGTCCATTCAACCAATTGCCATTCCTATGCCTAAGCGTTTGCCCTTCTTGCCTGCCCTGCCTCAACTCGCTTCACGTCAGCTCCAGGCAAAGCAGAGGCGTTGGCAACCGTTTCTCGTCGCGCTGGGGTTGGCAATGACGGTTAGCAGCGCGCTCCATGCCAACCGCGTGAGTGCAGAGCCACCCGAAACGGCACCCGCTCCGTTAAAGGAAACACTGGCTGCGATCGACAAAGCCGCAACCAGCCATAATGTGCAGGCGGTGCTAGCATTCTACAGCCCCAACTTTACCCACTCGGATGGTTTAACGCGCCAAACCCTGGAGCAAGCGCTGAAGCAACTCTGGCAGCGCTACCCCAATCTGGCTTACCGCACCGAACTCAAGAGCTGGAAAGCTGAAAACGCTGGCATCTCAGCCGAAACAGTTACCTACGTGACGGGGGTGCAGAAAGTGGGCGATCGTGAACTCAAAATCGACTCGACCCTACAGGCACAGCAGCAGTTTGAAAATCAAAAAATCGTGCGACAAACCATTCTTGGTGAGCGCAGCCAAATCACCTCCGGCAAAAATCCGCCTAACGTCAAGCTGACTCTGCCAGAGCAGGTGACGACAGGGCAGGAGTTTAGTTTTGATGCCGTCGTGCAAGAGCCACTGGGAAATGACTTGCTGCTGGGTACCGCGCTGGAAGAACCTGTCAAAGCCGATGGGTTTGTGAATCCGACCACGCTTGACCTGGAACTGCTGTCTGCTGGCGGCATTTTCAAAGTGGGTCGCGCTCCACTCACGGCAGACAACCGCTGGATCTCAGCCGTTCTGGTACGGCACGACGGTATGACCATGATCACGCAACGGTTGCGAATTGTAAATCGTGCGAAAGCCGCAAAGTAAGCGATCGCCGATCCGTAGGGACGTTGCGTGTAACGTCCCTGCAAAGATAAAACCCTAGAGGTGCCACTTTACCGAGCAACCGACTGGCTCTGTAGAAGTGGGTCGGATAGGCGCATTGCTCAAAATCTGGGCGATCGCGTCTCGCAGGTATGTCACGCGCACCGAAGCTGGATCATTCGGGCTATCGTCTACCGAGCCGCTGTAGCAGAGTACCCCGTTCTGGTTCAGCAGAAAGATATGGGGCGTTTTCTCGGCACCAAAGCTCTGGGCAACTTCTTGCGTCACATCTCGCAGGTAGGGGAAGTTCAACTGATGGTTGGCAGCAAAGCGCTTCATGTTCTCGAAGCTGTCATCAGGATAGCGATCGGCATCGTTTGCATTAATGCCAATCAGCGTCACACCCTGGTCTTGAAACTCTGCCTGAATCTGCTTCAGGCGATCGAGATGCCGATGCACATACGGGCAGTGATTACACATAAACACAACCGCCACCGCACGAAACCGCTCTAGATACCGCGCCAGATGATGCACAGAGCCATCAATCCCCGGAATCTCAAAATCGGGAGCATAATTGCCAATCACGGTACTCATTTTTTCCATACAGTGAATCTTGGTAGAGCGGAGGGGCGTAGAAGTTTTTAGTTGTTGGTTGTTAGTTGTTAGCTGGGAAGAGGGAAGCAGAGAAAGTTTTGAGTTGATTGAGCCATTAGCGGTCAGCGGTCAGCATGGAAGTTTTGAGTTGGGAAGTCAGGAGTTAGCAGTTTAGTCTTCATCCCTCATCCCTTGCCTGCTGCCCTCTGCCTTCTGCCTTCTGCCTCCTTCTAACAACCAACAACTAAAAACTAACAACTATTCCCAGTTCTGCGCGATCGCCTGATATCCCATTAGTTTATAGACCAATTTGGCTGCCGTAAACTCCGATACCACAGAATCGTTAATGGGAGCGAGTTCCATGACATCGCAGCCAATGACCTGATGGGCAGCAAAAATGCGCTGGATGAAGGTGAGCAGGCTATACCAGTTCAGTCCGCCGGGTTCGGGAGTGCCCACACCGGGAATGAGCGTGGGATCGATACCGTCAAGGTCGATTGTGATGAAGACTTTCTCGGTTTTGATGCTGGCAACGGCGCGATCGATCCAGTCGGGCTGCACCACAATTTCCCGTGCGCGAAAGACAGCAAGCTGCTTTTCTTTGATGAGATCTGCTTCTTCTTTGCAAATGCTGCGAATGCCCACCTGCACCGTTGGCAAGCCCATGTCGACAATCCGCCGCATGACGCAAGCGTGGTTGTGAATGGAACCTTCGTACTCGTGGCGCAAATCACCGTGAGCATCGACCTGCACAACTGTAAACGCTTCCCCCGGATACGCCTGCCGATAGCCTTCGACAATCCCCGTCGTGATGCTGTGTTCACCGCCCAACGAGATCACAAATTTGCCATCTGAAGCAAGCCTGTAAACCGTCTCCTGCGTCGCACGAAGCATCTCTTCCGATGAGACTTTCTGCCCGTTGCGGGTATCGGCGATCGCCTCTTCCGTATAAATCCCGACCTCCCACAACTCTCGATCGAGTTCTTCGTCGTAATACTCAACCTGCTGCGACGCATCCAGAATGGCATCAGGACCATGCTCACAGCCGCGACGATAGGTCGTGGTCGCCTCATAGGGAATGGGCAGAATGACAACCTTGGCGTTGTCGTAGGTCGCCGCAACATCCGACCCTAAAAACGGCAATGAAGAAGACGTTTGCACCAGCATGGCAGTCCCGATTTAAGCAACACCCGATCCTGACACATTCCCTGGGCGATCGGCTACTGGTCGCCAAACGATGCAAAGGATGGTTCGTTGCGCCACCGATCAAAGAGAGGAAATGATTGAACCAGGTTAGGATCAGGAAATGACATTCCCCATGCCGTTACTTGACGAAAAGCTGGCTCAACAGCGGGAGCAATCGGAGCGCGATCGCCAACCGCTTCTACAAAGAGCGTTCGACCCGCCTTTTTGGCTGAAAAACCCTTCGATGTGCTCAATCGCCTACGTGGCTTTCGACATTTTGGTCGTCATGGCTATGGCGCAGAGATTGAGATTAGCCAACTGAGAAGAACCTCAATTTAGTCCAGGGCTATTTCATTCCAATTGAGCAGTTAAGGTGAATCAGTTGATTGCATGAGCTAAAGATTCACTAAGCCGCGTTTGAGGGCAACGATCGTGGCTTGGGTGCGATCGCTCACACCTAACTTGCTCAAGATATTGTTGACATGATATTTAATCGCGCTTTCTGAGAGATGCAGGTCATCGGCAATTTGCTGATTGCTTTTGCCTTGTGCCA
>JAESFW010000126.1_pt1 | contig 142322 bp, 140 predicted proteins | sample 9269481 | NCBI WGS metagenome assembly JAESFW01 (sample SAMN14515350, study PRJNA621654) | algae metagenome | isolation source: Lyngbya sp. HA4199-MV5 and co-occurring heterotrophs from soil with... | place: USA: Ahupuaa O Kahana State Park, Hawaii | collected 2009-07-21 | reverse complement strand
GCCGGCGCCGCCAGCAAGCAACTGGCCACCCGCAGCAGTCGAGCCGAGAGTGTCATTGAAAGCCGAGCCAATCACCTGCTCGATATTGATAAGGCTGTTGCCCTGGGCATCGCCGCCCGAGCCTACGGTGGTGACGCCGCCTGGGCCAAGCGTCACGTTGACGGCCGACGCCGAGGCCGAGTAGTCGACCGTGTCGGTTCCAAGGCCACCGTTGAAGGTCACAGCTGTGCCATTGCCAACAAAGGTGTCGGCACTGGCCGAGCCCGAGAAGATCTCGATCGAGTTGAAGGTGTCGCCGGCTGCCTCGCCGGTATGCACTCCGGTCTTCAGGTTGAGAGTGACCTGGGTGTTATAGACCGCAGTGTCGTTGCCCGCACCACCAATCAGCTGATCAGCACCTGCTCCACCGGTGAGGAAGTCGTCGCTCGCTCCGGCGGTGATGATGTTGTCGCCGGCATTGCCGATGAGACCCGCAGGACCTGTTCCCGTAAAGGTCAACCGTTCGACATTGGCATAGTTCGCCATGCTGTAGTTGGTAAGCGAAGTGCGGATCTCGTCATCGCCACCACCTGCCGCTTCCGAGATGGTCACGTTCTGGCTGCTGACAGTGTAAACGTCGTTTCCGGCACCGCCGGTCAGCTGATGCCCCGAGGCCGACGAGGAGAGCTGGTCGTTGAAGGCCGAGCCGATCACCTGCTCGATATTGACCAGGCTGTTGCCTTGAGCATCGCCGCCCGATCCGATCGTGGTGACGCCGCCGGCGCCGAGGGTTACGTTCACCGCAGCAGAGGAGGTCGAGTAGTCGACCGTGTCGGTTCCAAGGCCACCGTTGAAGGTCACAGCTGTGCCATTGCCAACGAAGGTGTCGGCACTGGCCGAGCCCGAGAAGATCTCGATCGAGTTGAAGGTGTCTCCGGCTGCCTCGCCGGTGTGAACGCCGGTCTTCAGGTTCACGGTGACCTGCGTGTTATAAATCGCAGTGTCGTTGCCGGCACCCCCAATCAGCTGGTCGGCCCCAGCACCGCCGGTGAGGAAGTCGTCGCTCGCTCCGGCGGTGATGATGTTGTCGCTGGCATTGCCGATGAGACCGGCAGGACCTGTTCCAGTAAACGTCAACCGTTCGACGTTGGCGTAGTTCGCCATGCTGTAGTTGGCAAGCGAAGTGCGGATCTCGTCATCGCCACCACCGGCGGCTTCCGAGATGGTCACGTTCTGGTTGCCAACGCTATAGACGTCGTTGCCGGCACCGCCGGTCAACTGATGGCCCGAGGTCGAAGAGGAGAGCTGGTCGTTGAAGGCAGAGCCGATCACCTGCTCGATATTGACGAGGCTGTTGCCCTGGGCATCGCCACCGGAGCCTACCGTGGTGACGCCGCCAGCGCCAAGGGTCACGTTCACCGCAGCAGACGAGGCCGAGTAGTCGACCGTGTCGGTCCCAAGGCCACCATTGAAGGTGACGGCTGTGCCGTTGCCGACAAAGGTGTCGAAGTTGGCCGAGCCCGAGAAGATCTCGATCGAATTGAAGGTGTCGCCGGCCGCCTCGCCGGTGTGAACGCCGGTCTTCAGGTTCACGGTAACCTGCGTGTTATAAATCGCGGTGTCGTTGCCGGCGCCACCAATCAGCTGGTCAGCACCCGCACCGCCGGTGAGGAAATCATCGCTCGCTCCCGCGGTGATGATGTTGTCGCCGGCATTTCCGATGAGACCCGCGGCACCCGTTCCAGTAAACGTCAACCGTTCGACGTTGGCGTAGTTCGCCATGCTGTAGTTGGTAAGCGAGGTGCGGATTTCGTCATCGCCGCCACCTGCCGCTTCCGAAATGGTCACATTCTGGTTGCCGACGGTGTAGACGTCATTGCCAGCGCCGCCGGTCAACTGATGGCCTGAGGTCGAAGAGGAGAGCTGGTCGTTGAAGGCTGAGCCGATCACCTGCTCGATATTGACGAGGCTGTTGCCCTGGGCATCGCCACCCGATCCGACCGTGGTGACGCCGCCAGCGCCAAGCGTGACGTTTACGGCACCTGCCGACGTCGAGTAGTCGACGGTATCGGTTCCAAGGCCACCGTTAAAGGTGACGGCCGTACCGTTGCCGACGAAGGTGTCGTTGCTTGCTGAGCCCGAAAAGATCTCGATCGAGTTGAAGGTGTCGCCGGCTGCCTCGCCGGTATGCACTCCGGTCTTCAGGTTGAGGGTAACCTGCGTGGTGTAGGCAGCCGTGTCGTTGCCGGCACCGCCAATCAGCTGGTCAGCGCCGGCACCTCCGGTAAGCACGTCATCGCCGTTCCCGCCGTCGAGCACATCGTTACCGTTGTTTCCGTTCAGAGTGTCGTTGCCGTCGAGGCCAGAGATCTGGTCATCTCCGGTCGTGCCGTTCAAAGTGTCATTACCTGCCGTACCCGTAATAACTGCCATCTTAGCCTCTTTGACGTCTCAAGATTTGAAGGATTGGTCACTCATCCCGAAACACGCGCTCGGCGTGGTCGCGAATTGGTTTCAGCAAATAGGAAAGGACTGTTCGCTCGGTCGTGCGGATGAAAACCTCCGCCGGCATACCGGGCATTAGTGTCAGATCACCGAGCTTGTCTTGTTCAGCTTGAGCTATGGCGACAGCTGCGCGGTAAAAGCCCACTCCAGTCCTTTGATCCGTTTCAAGGTCGGCCGAGATCCGGACCACCTTTCCACTCAACTCTGGCGTCGTGTTTCGATTGAACGCTGTCATTCGAACCGTCGCCAATTGAGCGATGGAGAGTTGATCAATGTCCTGGGGCTGGATACGTGCCTCGACTGTGAGTTCGACCCTCGGAACGACCTGCATCAACTCGTTGCCGGGTTTGACGACACCGCCGACCGTGTGGATCGCAAGATCATGGACGGTTCCGGCAACCGGCGAAACGATATCGAGCCGTTTCAATTGATCCTTGGCAGCAACTTCACGCTCGATCAGCTCCGCCTGCCGGTTGTGGACATCGCGCAGCTCCGAAGCCACCTCTGCGCGCATTTTTTGGTCAACATCGATGCGTTTAAGCTGGATTTCCGAAATTCTCGCCTTCGCCGTTGCACTTTGCGCAACCAGCGCCCCGCGCTCTCCGCGCAACCGGGCGACCGAGCGGTCAAGATTGTTAATCCGATTGAGAGGGGTCAGGCCCAAATCGTAAAGCTGACGGGTTCCGACCATCTCTTTTTCGATCAGGCTGATCTCGTCATCCTTGGATTGGCGCTGAACCTCAAGACCGGCAATCTGCTCGCGGACTTGACCAATCTCTTCCTGAAGCTGGTCTTTCTGGCCCTGACGCGCAACCCGTCGATCATCAAACAGCCGACGTTCGCTCACCATGGCGCCTTGCGCCAGGTGACCCAGCCTTTTGCTCAAGATGTCAGGAAGTCTGACCTCGGTCAGATCGTCGCGTTCTGCGGTAAGCCGTGCTTCGCGTGCGTATAGCTGGTTAAGGTTCGCGGAGATGGCACTCAGGTTGGCGCCTGCGACCGTGCCATCCAGGCGAACCACAACCTGACCGGCCTCCACCCTATCTCCCTCTTTGGCGAGGAGGTCGGCGACCACACCGCCAGTCAGGTGCTGCACGGACTTTGCCTTGCCCTCGATCGCCAATCGACCGGGTGCGATCACCGCGCCGGACAGCTGAGAAACGGATGCCCAAGCGCCAAACGTTCCGCACAGCAACGCGATCGACCCTACGCCGATAAGCAGATGACGCCGCAGAGACTGATGAAGGTGTTGCAAATCCATCAGGCTCCCTCGCCATCGATGACTGTCAGGCTGGGTGGTGCAGAATTGCGCGCCGGTCGAGGCTGAGCCATCGGCTTCATCACAGCGTCCCTCGGACCGAAGGCTTTCGCCACGCCGTTTTCCATGACCAGAAGGTAGTCGAGCAGTGAAAGGACGCTGTTTCTATGGGCCACAACGATCACAATCCCACCGCGGCGCTTGACCGTCGCAATCGCAGCGGCCAGCGCCATATCTCCTTCGATGTCGAGATTGGAATTGGGTTCGTCCAGGACAATGAGAAACGGATCGCCATAAAGCGCACGTGCCAAAGCAAGACGCTGGCGCTGACCTGCTGATAGGTTGGTCCCGCCGTCACCCACGATCGTCTGATAGCCTTTGGGCAAGGAGACAATCATGTCGTGCACGCCTGCTGCCACGGCAGCAGCTATCACGGCATTGTCGTCCGCTTGGGGGTCAAGCCGTGCTATGTTTTCTGCAATCGAGCCGGGCAGAAGGTCGCAATTTTGCGACATGTATCCAATGTGGCGACCGCGGTCGGCAACCGGCCATTGATCGAGCAATGCCCCATCGAGGCGCACCTCGCCTCTAGTGGCATCCCAGGCCCCCACCAATGCCCGAACCAATGAGGACTTTCCGGAAGCGCTCGGGCCGATTACTCCGACCACCGTGCCTGCCGTCACCCGGAAGCTGACATCACGAACGACAGGCGCTCGTTCTCCCGGCGGTGAGACGGCAAGTTGCTTGACATCAAGCGAGAGCCGCGGGGCAGGAAGGGCAGTCTTTTGTTCGTCTTGCGGAAATACCGAGAACAGTTCCCTCAGGCGCTGCCAGCCCTGGCGGGCGGCAAGCAGATTGCGCCAGCTGGCGATCAGCTGCTCGGCCGGGGCCAGAGCACGGCCCACCAAAACGCTGCTCGCAAGGATCATGCCCCCGGTCAAATCCCCCTCGACCACAAGCCACGCGCCCAAAGCAAGCGTTCCCGACTGAACCATGGCACGGATCATTTTCGACACGGCAGCAAGCGTTCCGGCGATATCGGATATCCGTGCCTGCAGTTCAATGTAGTGGGTATGAGCGTCATCCCAGCGCCGTTCCGCCGGCATCTTCATGCCCATAGCTGACAAGACTTCGCTGTTGCGGCTGGCGGCCTCGCCAAGCCTATTGCGGGTGATGAGCGCCACAGAGGATTGCCGCGTCAGCTTTCTCGTCATGACATCGGTCAGCAGTGTCATGGCAGCTAAGAGAACCATAGCGACTGTTGCCGTCGCACCAATCAATGGGTGGATGAAGAAGCAGATCACCAGGTAAATCGGCATCCACGGCAAATCGAAGAGCGCCGTTGGGCCACTGCTGCCGAGAAACCCTCGGATCTGCTCAAGATCCTGTGCCGGCTTTAAAACGTCGCCTGCAACGCGGATGCGAAGATTCGCGCTGGAAATCACCGAAAAGACGTGTTTCGTCAGTGCTCTGTCGATCAGAGCCGCTATGCGTGTCATCATACGCCCGCGAATGACATCAAGCAGGCCAGAAAAAGCATAGAGGCCTGTCGCGAGAATAAGAAAAGCAGTTAGGGTTGGAACGCTCTTGCTCGGGATAACACGATCATAGATCTCGATCATGAAGAGCGGCGCTGTAAGCGCCAGCATATTGATAATGCAGGAAAAAAGAAACGCGCCACCCAAAGCCGTGGTGACGGCCCGGCGTCTGTGCAAATGCGTCTTATTCAAGCACGATGCCCCCCAGCCCGATCCCCGCAAGATCGTTAAGGTGGCCTAGCTCCGTTCGCAACCTTTAATTTACAATCTTGACAGCAATTAAAACCTATGCTGGCGATTCTTCATGCTTAACGGGCGCTTTTGAAGGTGGCTCATTTCGAGCCGAACCAGGAACGACGCTAAATAGATGAGAGCATGCTAACTCGCTTCGGATTCTCTGTTCGACTGTCGCAGAACAACCGAAGTGGGGACGATGCCCAGTGCAATCGCGAGATAGCCAGCGTGACGCGGCCCTCGGGCCTCCAGTTTGTCTGTGGCGGAATTCAAAACGGACCGCACGGCCGTACCTGAAACCGAATGCATGTCGCCGATTTCTTTAATTTCATAACCGGCAACGTAAAGTGCCAAATAATCTATCTCCTTGGCAGTCAATGCGGGCTGACGCGGCTGTTCCTTGATCTCAGCGGATCGCAGCTGGATGGCTCGGCCAATTTCAATGAGCGATGGCAATGCGCTTGCCTTGAAGACTGCCCAATCGTCTCCTTCGAGGTTTGATGTGACACTGAACAGCGCTCGCCCAGCACGAGGATTGTTAAGAGGTATGGAGACGCCGTTCTGTCCAACGCCGTAGCGGGTCGCTGCAGCGAAGAAGGCCTCGGCTTCTTTGGACGTAAGACGCAAGAGTTTCCAGTCAACCGGCTGTGACGCTCTGCGTAACGCAATCTCTATGGGATCAGCCCGGGAATAGTTCTTCGACAGATAGAACTCGTTCCATTGGTCGGAGTAAGTCGTCGCGATCAGGTGTTGATTGGCTAATCGACCTGGAATGAAGAGAGCCTGATAGGCAAGATTGGCGGCCCCCACGAGCGGGCGCAGTTGATGGATGAGTGCTGAAAGATGACCAGGCTCATGAAGGTTGCGGACATATTCGAGCGCTTGCTGCAGCACATTGTTGGCGGTCATCGTCTTCCAGAATCAAGCATCTTCGACTGGTGTCAGACTTGGGTGGTCACGCAGTGATACGCAAGCGGCGCGACACTTATTACGCGAAGAGTTGCATTTTTTCACCTTGCACGCCTCACGCAGTGGGAGATCAGCCCTAAGCGTATCTCCAGGCTTTTGATCTGGCCCCACATCCCGGAACTGCTGAAACAAGCCCGGCAGCGCTCACACTATGCGTGAAGTGATTGCAGTGGTGCAGCAGGACTGCCTTCTGTTCGATTGGACGGTCCGGGAGAATATCGCCTTCGGCCACGGGGGACCCGACGATGAAATCGAGCGCGTAAGTTCCACACCTGGACTTAGCGAAGTGATCGGCCGACACGAGGAGCAAGGGGAACCCACCCAATTGGCGTATGGCATCGCGTTGGCAATTGCCGCAATCTATGCCGAAATAAGTCAGCAAAGGCATCCAGCTTTTTTGCCTTGAGCGACCCAAAACAACCCTACGCGCCGGACATGCGTCCCGGCCGACGAGCTACTCTAAGCCATTGCTGCTCGCTGGCCGAAGCGACCACCGCTTTTTGCCGACTTCTACACTCTCTGTTTCAAAGCTTGCGCGGTACGACGGATCTTTCTTGGGGTAGCACGTACACTCGCACGTGCAAGCTCATACGGGGCGATCAGGTACTCGGCTGGAATTGCCCATTCCTTGTTGAGCCTATGCACCATATCGAGGGTAAGAGCACGGCGCTTATGGAGCACCTCGGAGGCGCGAGACTGCGATCCAACAAGTCGGGCTAGGTCTGATTGATTGCGGCGCGTCATTTCCATGTGCAGCTTGATCACATCGATTGGGTTTACCGGTCCAATCGGGTAATGTTCATCTTCGTATCTATCGACAAGGATAATTAGAACATCAAGCCTGTTGCCTTCCGGGGTGCCAGGCTCAGCGCCCCAAAGAGCCTCAATCTCAGCTATGGCTCTCGAATGATCGTCTTCGGTCCGGATCGGTTGAATGTCCATGTCCCCTTAAGACTTTCACCGCTTTGGGCAAGCTTGAGCCCCTGGCGGCAGGCCAGCGCTCAATTGGGCGCTTTCCACGAAAGGCATACACATTGCCTCATTCCCTTTCGGCCAGGATGATGCGTAGTGCTCGGATTACGTCCGCTGCATCGATCAGCGTATCGCGAATGTCGTCCATGGACAGATCCCTTACGCGGGCAGACGCTATCCCCAGATCGATGACCACGTCTTTTGCGCGCCAGTTGCTTGCAACGCCTACCTGGTCGCGCATATCACGTATCGTATCGGCCGCTCGATCGAGCAATCGGCTTACTTCGCCAGGCGTTAGTTTTTCGACCTCATTGGCGGCCCTGATCAATTCGGCGATAAACGCGGTCGTTTGAGACATCATGTACCCGTGAAAAATCGATAGTGCGCTTCATCAGCATTCACGTCTGTTTCGCACGCTGGCGGTTTACTTGAAAGTGCCATGAACGACCTCGCAGAGGTCAGCCGGCGACGCGCCAGTTCCTGATCGCGCCGGCAGCAGAAACAATCTTAGCCAAAGCGAGCCCGGTTGAAGGCTTTTGCGAGCGAGCATGCCAATTGAAGCGCCTCCTAGCCGACGAGACGCTCGATGTGTCTACATTGAAGGAGATCGCTGGAAAAACTTCTGGAGTCCGCCTTAAGGGGACGCAGCCAGGGCTGGCCGTTCAAGGAGATGTGCCGTGCGAAGCGCTGAGGTTATTATGGCCAAGTGGACATGCGGCGATGATGCCGTCATCTAAATGCGCCTGCGACAAGCGGCCTGTGAGAAACTCGCTTCAATGACAATTGCAGCAGCGACAAGGCATACGATCATCCGATTGTCGCCTTTCGAGGTTCCGGCCGATGCGCATGCAAGACCGAACGGATCCAGGGCGTTTCAGAATCAGTACCGTACGGCTAGCCTACAAAGGAGACGATCCAGGTAGATTACAAAGTTCATAGAGGGCCGGAATGACTTCGATAAATATTGTTAAGCAGACACTTGTGGACGCCTATGGCGGGTTCGCGGACAAGCGAATTAAGAAGCTAGAAAGCGGCTCTTGGTTTGAGGTCGATGGTCGCGGGGCGTCTGACTATGGCGCCGACAGAAAGCTTTTCAGCTGGTTCTGCACGATTAATGTAGAAGTGATGTCAGGCGATGAGGTGGTTATCGTTATAGGAAGTGCGATACCCAAAAATGCCACCGTCGAAAAATGGTTGCTCAAACACGTAGTGCCAACCGGCAAATATGGCCGGCCTGGCATTGTCGTCAAAAAAGGTGAGCAAGGGATACTTGACGACCTTGCGGTGCTGGTCATGAACGTTGTGAAGAAGCCATATTCCGTTAAAGCCTACAAGTATGTAGCTCCAGCAACCGCATCAGCTCTGAGCGACCTGAGGAAGGTTCTTGACCGAGCTTGGGCGAGCTAGACCGCGGCGCCGATCTCTAGAGGTGTGGTGGTATGTGTTGAGCATGCTTACAAATTTGTGCAGGACCAACATCCAGCCCTCCGGGATTAATTTAAGAGTAGCGAGCTTTGCGATCCCACCAACTCTCATGGATGGCGCGCTCGGCTGGTCAATCTCCAGCCGAAGCCGATAAGAGAATGTGCGTTGTCGATGTTGCAACGGTCAGATTGAGGCCGGTCAACACACGCCAGAGAAGTTCCCGACGCCAAGGTGCTCCGTCATCCCAAACCGGGCTTCAGTCATGCAGGTAATGGTCTACCCATACAGACCGCGGAACTTCTTCCCCAACTTTGAACTCAAGTTCATCTACGTTGACCAAGGTTTGGTCGGTCCGGCAGTTGAACGAAAGGTGATACCATTTCCCGTGACTGCGTATGGCGGCACCTGGAGCGTGGACGTGTTGCCCTTTGATGGATGCGTCTGAAAATGAGTAAGAGACAATGCGATCGACATGAATGTCCCCTTCCTTTTTGTTGATGCGTTGCTGGACCTCCCATCCGCACGCTTGTTCCACCCTTGTGGCGGGGTCTAGGCGCATAAACTGCCGCTTAATTGCCTCGCTGCCAAACGTTGGTTGCGGCGAGGTTAGGGCAAGGTAACCAATGAATGCGGCGGGCCAAACTCTTCTCTGCATAGGTTGTTCTCCAAATGAGTTGCCTGATGATCGCGCGGACAGATGCATATTCGGAAGCGGTAGATGACACGCAGCCAATGCAGAGCTTTCGGGCAGAATCAGGACGACAGACTTGTCCTCATCTTTCTATATCAGGTCGCTGTGAAGATTGGTTGTTGCGGTCACGGGACAACGTTGAAACGCGTATGCTAGACTCAAACGAGGTTCCGTTTTTTGACCGGAGCCATGGTGTCGGCAAGCCGTTTCAGGTCTGATGGATTGCTACCTAATATGCAAAAAAGCCCCGCCAACGAGGCGGGGCAAGAACCGCATCCAGTTGGCTCGCTGGCGCGGGAAGTCTGCATATATGATAACCCATAATTCGGACCCAAAGGGAAGGTCTGTTTCTGCAAGTCCGGTACTGTTAGGCAAGATCCTCACCGGGACAACTGAGCTTTTTTTCGAGTGCTAAGAAAGTGATTTGGTGAATCGCTCTGGAGCACTTTCTCAAACGTGCGGCGCTATCGGCGGACAATTCCTTGCAAGTCAATCATTGCTGACGAAAAGAGACGCATAGGCTTTCATTGCCCGCTTCACCTCGATCATCAAAATAGGCTGTCGAGCAGCGCCCTGTTCAAATGCGTACCGCAACAACTTGTCCCCAAGTTGCGCGAAGATAACCGCCCCGGTCGGGGTAAACGAGAGCTTTCCTCGCGATTCCCGCTGAACCAGAGCAACAATTGAGCTGTGGATGTAGTCGTTTGCCTCTTTGCCTGCGGCCTTGGCCGTCTGGGTCAAGCGATCGTTCAGCCAGAGTTCCCGCACACTGGGCTGGCTATAGAATTCTGAAAAACGGTCATTGACGGTATCGACAACCGACTCCCAATCTTCGAACGACTCCAGATGCAGTTCATCGGCAACGGTCTTGGCCTGCTCAAAATAGAGAAGGCTAAGGACTTCCAGTACAGCTTCGCCATTTTCAAAATAGTTATAGAATACACCAGTGGTGACACCAGACGCCTCTACCATTGGCCAGGGCGATTGGACTAGCGCATCGTAGCCTATTTCGGGAAGCAATCTGTTGGCAGCCTCAAGAATGTTTCTGACCTTTTCTTTGCTTCTTTGTTGAGCAGGCGCCCGTCGCATCGCACTGGAAAGATCAATGTTTGAAATTGTCTTTATCATATCGCCCCGCCGCGGCATGTCCGATTTGGATTCGATTTTTAAATGCCATGTTTGAGGCCGCTTGACGACCAGTGTTTTTAACAGTATCACAAAACCATAATAGATTCTATTCTAGTTTGGAGAAGCCAGATGAACGTTCCTGCAGTCACGATTCCCATGTGGACTCAACTTTACACCCCACCGCCACACCGTTTTCGCGATTGCCGGCGCATCATGCTGCTGTGCAAAGCGGAACCTGGAAACGTAGCCAGGCTGCTCCCTGCACCGCTAGAGCCAACGGGCGATTTCATCTATGTTAGTTGGTTGATGATCGGGGATGTCGAAGGATACAAGAATTCCTGCAACATCTCTATCAACTTGCCCTGCCGATATGGCGAGGAGCGCGGCAAGACTTGTGGGCTTGAATACATTGACATCGATATGGGTCTTGCAGCCGGTCGTGAAATGTGGCCTTGGCCGAAAAAGGGCGGGGACTTCGTCTGGCAGGAGAACGAAAAGGGCATTCATCTAGAATGCACTCGTCGAGGTAGTCTTCTATTCCGGTCGGACATCACGTTTAAGCCTGGCGCCGAGCTTCAGGACTGGCAACAAGAGTACGGCGCCCCGGACATTGGAGCCGTCAATCTCCAGGTCCGCCATCTAGCGCTTTCGCATGTTCACGCTCCACAGACCGCAGAAGTACTAAAAGTCGGCTACCCCAACTCGGTGCTGCATTCGAGCGCGCCCGTTGACGCCACACTTGAAATCTTCGGTGGGCCGAATGACTCGCTCGCCGAGCTCGGCAATCTCACAGTTGTCGCGGGACGGATCGACCATCATGAGTTCGATTTCGGTCTCGGCACGGTCATAGGAAGCGTCGATCTCTAAATGGCAAAAAATAAAAAGGGGAACTCCACATGAAATCTCGATTTACTAAAGTTTCGATGTCGACGTTTTTGGCGGCGTCGATGATTGTCGCCACCACTCCTGCCTTCGCGACCGACACCAACTATGGAGATTGCAAAGTTACCGGTACCTTTGGACAGTACAAGCTGACGCCAGCGGCCGGAGATACTTTTGCGATCCTCGCCACGCTCCCTGCGCCAGGCGACTACAATGGCGATACAGCGGAGACCATCCGCAGCGGTTACTCATACTGCCTCGCCGCAGAGATCGCTCATCGTGGTGGCCTACCAAGCGTTTCCGTTCGCAACGTCTCGTTCGATGCGCTTGTCAGCGGTCGGTCCAAGGATTTCGATGCCGCCATCCTGCAACTCTTCAAAAACCCGGAGCGTGAGAAAGTTGTCGACTTCAGCGTGCCTTATCTTCGGGTCAATACGGGCATCATGGTGCGCAAGAACAGCGACATCACCGCGCAGACAATCAAGGATACAAAGATCGGTGTCCTGATTGGATCGGTGAACGAAACCTTTGTAAAGGAGCAGCTCCGGCCAAGCCGGCCGCTTGCTCAGTTTCAAAGCATCTCGGACATGGTTACCGCGTTGATGGCTCGTCAAATCGACGTTGTTCTTCTCGACACCACGCTCACCATGATCTTCGCCACGCAAACCGGCAAGTTCAAGGTCATAGGCCAGTACGAAGCGGGAGGAGACGCCGGTGTCCTCTTGCCAAAGGGATCGGCAAACACACCGACCGTAAACAAAATCATCGAAGATTTGCGCGCCGAAGGGAGGTTGGATAGCCTCCTTCAAGAGCAGTTAGCCCCATTCATGGGAGGCAATCCCAAGGATCTTCCCATCTGGAAGGTTCAGTAGGGATGGTGATCACAGAGGTGGCGATGGCGCTTCCAGTTGAAACTAGGGTCCAGGGTGATATAGCGCCGCCGCCTCGGACCGGCGGATTGATAGCGACGGCGTTGATCGGCGCATCTGCAGTCATTGCTTTCACCGCGTGGGCCGCCTGCAACGCGGCGCCGCAGATGAATGCGATGGGTTCTGTTGCGGCCTTTTTGGCCGCAGCGGCAACCGGATTTATCCTCTTGCCCGCGGTCGTGATCTCGCTGGTCAAGGCATTCTCCTCCGCTGCGGCGTGGCGGCGAGGCGAAATTACTCTTGCCCGATCGCTGGCTCAGAAATCGCGCGATCTGGCCTCTATTTCAATCGGTCTGTCGATTTTCCTGACGGTTGTCACCGTCCTCTTTTTCTTCGTCACCGTAACCGATGGTGCGATCCGAGAAACCTTCTTGAAGGGTGAACTTATACGCACCAGTCTTCCAGAAACTGCCCGTGCTTTTGGAATTAATGTTGCCCTTGCGCTTGGGGCCGAGGCGTTGGCATTGGCGATGGGATTGCTGTTGGCGCTCGGTCGGCTCGTGCCTGGACGAGGCATGGCACCCGTACGGTTGCTGGCAGTCGGCTACATCGATCTTTTCCGCGGGCTGCCCTCGGTCGTAGTCATCTATCTGATCTGCTTCGGAATCCCTCTGGCAGAGATACAGATCGTCAGCGGGGCAAGTCCAGTTGTCTACGCAATTATTGCGCTTGCCATGACACACGCGGCTTACAACGCGGAAGTATTCCGCGCAGGTATCGAATCCATCCACCCCAGCCAATATTCCACAGCTCTCTCGCTTGGGCTAACACCGTGGCAAGCGATGTCACGCGTCGTACTGCCTCAAGGTATCGCTCGGGTGGTGCCGCCGCTACTGAGTGGTTTCGTTGCCCTGCAAAAGGACACAGCTCTCGTCAACGTGGTGGGGATTGTCGATTCTTTCGCCCAGGCGAAGATCTACGCGGCCAACTACTACAACCTTTCGGCCGTGACGACCGTCTGCATTCTCTTCGTTCTCATAACGATCCCACAGACCCGTTTCGTGGATTACATGATCGCGCGACGGGCATCGAATGCCAAGGTAGGCTCACCGTGACTCCCTTCATCGAAATCCGCGACGTCAAAAAATCCTACGCGACCTTGCCCGTTCTCAAGGGTATAAATCTCTCGGTCGCGGCGCATGAAGTCATTTGCTTGATCGGGGCATCGGGATCCGGCAAATCGACGCTGTTGCGATGTATCAACGGGCTGGAGCCGATCAATAGCGGCGAAATCCGCCTTGATGGTGATGTGGTCACTGGTGACGGGGTCGATTTGGTCCGACTACGTCGTCGGGTCGGTATGATTTTTCAAAGCTTCAATCTCTTTCCGCATCTAACCGTACTCGATAATGTCACATTGGCGCCGGTTCTAGCCGGCCTCCTTACGCGTGAGGCGGCAAGAGAGGAAGCGATGCGAATGTTGCAGCGTGTCGGCCTTGAAGCACGTGTACAATATCGCCCCGATCAGCTGTCGGGTGGGCAACAACAGCGCGTGGCGATTGTTCGCGCTATGCTGATGCGACCTTCCGTCCTGCTGATGGATGAAATTACGTCCGCGCTTGATCCTGCACTGGTTCGCGAAGTTCTTGATCTCGTCCGTGATCTCGCACGATCCGGAATGACCATTCTAATGGCGACGCACGAGATGGCATTTGCACGTGAAGTTTCGAACCGAATTTGTTTTCTACACAGGGGTGTTCTGGTAGAGCAGGGGCCGCCGGAAGAAATATTCGGCCGGCCACGGCACCCTGAGACACAAGCGTTTCTGCAATCCCAAATTGGCCGTGTAGCACCTGGTTAACAAGAACGCGTGAGGAACATTTCAGTAACAGTCGTCGACGGCTGAACAGGCTGCGGCGGCAACATGAGATGCACGTCGCTGCCGCGGCTTCCAACAGTGTTATGTCGCCGAGCCCCATCCTGGGCTCCGCGATCGTGCATCCAATCTCGCGACTGTCGCTGTCGCGAATACAACAGATTTCTCCAAAGAACCCCAGCTTGTTGTTCTTGCTGCCAAACCCAAGTGCCAGGCGCTCAGTGCCGGCATCCGGTGGGTAGGATTGACGATGAACCTGACTGGCTGTGAAATCCAGATCCTGCAAATGCCAGGACTCTCAGTGACTTGCGTCTGCCGCGAAGTTGCCGGCGCGACGAAGTCGCCAAGACTGCAGTTGATCGTGATGGCTATCTTGAAGCGTTTGGCCGCCGCCCCATTGCTCCTGCGGTTCATCCGCTCAACGCATAGGGTGGTTGCACTTCGTGGGCCGATGCACGATCTTGTTTGCTGCACTGATAACATCGAAACGCATTGAACGGGAACAGGCATGCTCCCGGTTGCCAGACTGTTCGGCAAACTGGACACTGGGGAGTACCTTGTGGATCCGGTATGAAGGCGCGTCTGGGAGACGCTGCAGAAACTCCCATGTGTGCCGCCTGCCCGCCACTTGAAGCGTTGCCGCCTGGGTTGCTTCAATCGACGCAGCGGACGCGCGATATGTCGTGACGCTGAAGACTGCGGGGCAGGGCGGGTCGCGTCAGATGCTGTTGAGAGGGCTAAAGAAGCCGCCAAGCGTTCTGCGACCCCGATGGGGCGATGATCTTACGCTTCTGTCTTCAAGTTGATGACAACACACGGATCAGTGCCGAAAGCAAAGGTCCGATCACTCTATCGGACGGCGTGTGTGTTTCGCAGTGGTCCCGTGACGAAGTCGTCTTGCTTGAATTTGTTCCATTCCCCAGAAGTGGATCGCATCACCAAACCCCAGGATAGAATACCTACTCAAAGTGGCTCCAGCTGTTCACCATGAGGCACAGCAGCCCAAGGTACCGCGAGCATATCAGCGAAAGCGCTGCATTTCAGACCTTTTAGGCATGTGAAATCAAGCCAAATCTCTTATCGTTATGGCGTTGGTGGGTTCTGCCGACCTCGCAGAAGAAGCCGGCAGGGCCATCGCTAAGCTCGATTTGCCAGCATCGTTTGGACCGAAGCCAGCAGGGCGTCTGCGAACGCCGGATCGTTAATATGTGCATCCACCCTTTTTGGAGTGACAGCGTGCGGAAACGCTTCCTCGCATTGCTGCGCAAATATTGCTGGCAAATGCGGCCTATAAAGCGCGCCTTGGGTGCTGTCGTGGCTGGAGAAACCTCGTAAGGGGACAAGGAAGTCAACTGGACCAGTCGCCTGGTCAACGATCTTTGCAAGATGCCGAGCTAGTTTTTGAAAATCCTCTTCCGTCGTCCTGACCGCTGTCAGCGCGGCGTTATGGACATGAAAATCCCGTCCGCCGAAAGGTTTCTCCTGTTTCGCCAGATCGGACGGCATAATGTAAAAGTCAGTGTTGCCCGGTGCAAAGACGACCGGAATGCCCTTCCTAATCGCCGTCGTTGCACGGTGTGCGCCTACAGCGCAAATTCCCCCTTGCAGAAAGTCATTGACCTCAACAAGTGACATGTCGACCACAGCGGAGACGTCTCGCTCTTCGAGGATTGTCTCTAGGGTAAGACCACCATTGCCTGTGGTGTGAAAGACCATGACCTCGAAGCCATCTGCCTCCAAACCCTCTCTCACTGCGCGGCAACATCCCTCAGTCGTGCCCAGGGTCGATACAAGTATCAAGGGCCTTTGTTCGGCTTCACAAGCAGGCGCGTAGCCCTTGGCCATTCCCGCGATCGCCAAGGCACCGTTACGATATACGACCCGCGAAATCGAGTTAAGGCCGGAGATATCGCAAACAGAATTGAGCATTGCGACGTCCTTGACCCCGACGAACCCCGCGGTCATGCCGGAAGCAAGCGTAGAAATCATCATTTTCGGCATGCCGTAGGGGAATGAACGCATCACTGAGGTGCCCATCGTCGTCCCCATCGAGCCCCCTACGGACAGAATACCCGATATAGGGGTCTCGTGATGTGCGCTGTGTGCAGAGGCGATCGCGCCTTCAATCATTTTTTCGAGTATTTTTCCCTCGTGGCCGATGGCTCTTATTTCCTCCAAAGTTGACGCCGCGGCGCTGGCCACTTTGTCCGGCGAGATTTCGGCTCCACCTACGATGTATCGAACCGAGGGATCGAGATGGATGACATCGCAGCCGGCATCTTCGAGGCAGCCGCGCAGATAGGCTGCCTCCTCACGTTTCGTATCCTGCGTCACGATCAAGAGGACGCGGGGGCGTTCGTTCGTCATGGTTCTCCTCCCATTTTCCAACATTGCAAAGGTTAATGTTCTATCCAGAGGCTATCCCTTGAATTCTCGCCGGTTCGAAGAACCCTACACCGCCCCTGGGACGGGCGCAGATACCCGCACGAATACCCCCCGTGAACCGAACTTGCAGTTTCGACCCGGAGTTCTCTAAGGGTCTGCCGGATATCAATCTTCGGCGTTCACGCCGAGCAGCCGCATCGCATTCTCCTTTAGGATCAACGGACGCACATCTTCGCGAAAGGCTGCAGCATCAAAGGCATCCAGCCACTTTTCGGGAGCGATCATTGGCCAGTCGGAGCCGAAAAGCATCTTTCGCTTTAGCAATGTATTGGCGTAGCGCACGAGGATCTCCGGGAAATACTTCGGCGACCAGCCGCTAAGGTCTATGTAGACATTCGGCTTATGCGTTGCGACCGCCAAAGCCTCTTCCTGCCAAGGAAAAGAGGGATGGGCCAGAATGATCGGCATATCAGGAAAGTCGGCAGCAACATCGTCCAGACACATCGGATTGGAGTACTTCAGCCGCATGCGATTGCCGCCCCTCATTCCGGCTCCAACACCGGTCTGGCCGGTGTGAAAAAGCGCGGGCTTGCCGGCTTCCGCAATCGCCTCGTAAAGCGGATAAGCCAGGCGATCGTTCGGGTAGAAGCCCTGCATCGTCGGATGGAACTTAAAGCCTTGCACACCATGGCTCTTTATGAGGTTCCTCGCCTCACGCGCACCAAGCATTCCTTTGTGAGGATCGATCGACGCGAAAGGGATGAGGATATCGGAATGCTCGGCGCAAAGGGCCGCGACCTCCTCGTTTCGATAGCGACGGTATCCAGTTTCACGTTCCGCATCGACTGGAAAAATCACCGCGGCGATGTTCTTGCGACGATAATGTTCTGCCGTCTGAGGGATCGTCGGGGGATGGTGCCAGGGTGCTCCGAAATACCTGGCCATGGACGCCTGTAGGTCGTCGTAACCATCGTCGGCGTGGCAGCCGCACGGCTCTTCCGCGTGGGTATGAAAATCGATCGCGCGGACCTTCGAAAAATCAACCATTGAATGCACCTTTCATTTCACGCAGGCGGCCGCTGCGGCGGTCTGCCGCGAAGCGTGCAAACCAGTCAAGCGCTGCTGGATCCTTTGTCGCACCTTTGCTGGCAACCTCTTCGAGTGCATCGCCCAAAAGCAGCCGACGGACCGGGATCTCCATCTTCTTGCCCGACAGGGTCACCGGGATTGACGGCACCGCGATGACATCATCGGGAACGTGGCGGGGACTGCGATCGGAGCGCAAACGGTTTCTGATTTCCCTCACCAAGGCCTCGTCGCATTCCTCACCATGAGCGAGATGAACGAAAAGTGGCATGAAATAGCCACCGTCGCCTTCTTCGATGCAAACGATGAGGCTGTCGATAATCTGGGGGAACGTTTCCAATGTGCGATAGATTTCCGCCGACCCTATCCGCACGCCGAAGCGATTGAGCGTGGCGTCCGAGCGGCCGTAGACGAGGCAGCCACCGTGATTGTTGAACTTTACCCTATCGCCATGTGTCCACACGCCCTTGTGATCAGCGAAATAGGAAGCGAGATAACGCTCGTTATCAGCGTCGCCCCACAGACGCAGTGGCATGGACGGCATCGGCTTGCCAATGACGAGCTCAGCTATCTCCCCGACGACGACCTCGCTGCTTTCGGAGCGCGCCTGGGCGTCGGTGGCGAGACCTCGGGCCTGGATCTCGCCTGCCAGCACAGGAAGAATAGGCGCGCCGGCCAGGATTCCACTGCAAAACTCCGTTCCACCGGACTGTGACGTGACCCAAAGATCGGACTTCACCGCGTCGTAGACCCATGCAAAGACTTCGGGCGTGGCAGGAGAGCCGACGAGCATCACCGACTCCAAGCGGACGAAGCGGCCTGTGTCGGCCGGACGAACTCCCTGCTGGCGGACGAGTTGTAGGAAGGTCGGATTGGTACCGAAGACGGTTGCCTCGGTCTCCTCGGCGAGTTTCCAAAGGAGATGCAGATCGGGGTAGCCAGGATGGCCGTCGTACAGTACGGCCTCTGCATTCATAAGCGGTCCCCACATGAGGGTGTTCCACATCATCCAGCCAGTCGTCGAATAAAAGAGCAGGCAGTCGCCCTCCTTCAGGTCAAAATGGAACGCTGCCGATTTGTAGTGCTCGAGCACGATGCCGTGGTGTCCATGGACAATTGGCTTCGGCAGGCCGGTGGTACCGGAGGAAAAGAGGATCCAAAGCGGATGATCGGACGAAACCCGCTCATAGGCGAAGCTCTCCGGCTCAATCTCGGCCCCTGTGAGCATTTCCTCCCAACTCAGGATTTGCCCCATGAAGCCAGTCACCCTTTTGGACGCCGAGGGCAAGTAATCAAGCATGACGAGGTTCTCGACCTCGGGCAATGACGCCAGGATCTGTGCAAGCTGTGGCGTACGGTCGAAATCCTTGCCGCCGTAGCGATAGCCGTTTGTGGCGAAGACCAACCTCGGCTTTATCTGACAGAAACGGTCAACCACAGTCTGCACGCCGAACTCCGGTGCAGCTGAAGACCAAACGGCGCCGATCGCGGTCACCGCTAGCTTGGCAATTACTGTTTCAGGTATGTTCGGCATATAGGCAACGACACAGTCACCCTTCGCAATACCCATTGCGCGCAGCCGCGTCGCGAGCTTGCGAACTTTGCCGGCAACCTCTGCCCAGCTTATGGCATCGAGTGGCCGCAATTCCGAGCAATGGCGCAGCATAACACGGCCAGGATCGCCATTTAATTCGTGGCGCAGGACGTGTTCGGCATAGTTTAGGCGAGTGCCCGTGAACCAACGCGTTTCCGGCATCGGATCGGACGTGACGATTGCGTCGATTTCACCGTCGTGAATAACCTCGAAATAATCCCAGACCGATTTCCAGAAACCAGCGATGTCAGCGATCGACCAATCCAACAGCGACGCATATCCCTTGAACGAGAGACCCCGTGCGTCCTTCAGCCAGGTCATGTACCGGCTAATGTTTGCTTTGGCCGCACGCTCTGGCGAAGCCGCCCACAGAAAATCACCTTCGTTGGTCACGCCGTTCCTCCCTGGCATGTCGCGTCGGCCTAAGCCGGTTGCTTCGGATTGAAGTTCCGAAGATCTGAAAGAACACGATGTGCTCGAATGGACGCCGACATCCTGTTGAAAGCTGCCGTGTCGGCGATGCCCGTGGTAACCCCTACCGCGTATGCCCCCGCCTCTCGTGCCATGCGAATTTCCAAATTCGGGTCGTCGCCTATGACCAGAGTGTCTTGCGGAGCCACTTCCAAAAAATCACAGATAAGACCGAGACCAAGCGTCGAGGGCTTGCCGACAACGATAGGTTTTAGCTCCGTCGCCTGAGCGATCATCGCCGAGATTGCGCCGGAAACACCTAGCATTCGACCGTTGCCAGACGCAAAATAGGGCGCGTCAGAAACGGTAAAGAGTCCAGCGCCATTCCAGACTGCTTCGCATGCAGCTTCGAGTTCTGGCAAACCGAAATCGCGGGTCCACCCGACAAGGACTGCGTGCGCCTTCGTACCTCGTGTGGGGTTCAGAACCTCCAACCCGGCCTCGCGCAGTGGAGCGCGGGTACCTTCTCCTCCAACGACCATGATTTTTTGATGGCCCAAATTGGCGAGATAACTGGCCGCCACGCTTGCGGGCGTCATGATGTGGCCGTCGTCAAACCTCAGGCCAGCGGCCGCCAGCAGGGGGTAATAGTCGGCGGGCGGAAAAAACGTCCCGTTCGTATAGGCGGCGGTCCTCAAGCCTGCCGCGCGACAGGCCCCGATTGCCTGGATCGCGCCAGGAAGGGCCGTATAAGTTTGGGTAACCTTGTCCAAAACCGCCAACGTGCCATCGATATCGAAAATCACAGCGCGGATTGGTTTGCGAAGTTTGCTCATTGCGTATCTCCGACCTTGCACATTTCGAGCACAAAGCCAGCCTTTACGACTCGAATGGAATCAATGTCGGTGCGGGAACTCAGAGCTTTGATCAGTGACTTTGCCGACTGGCTACGAGGATTGTAGGCGCGGCGAGCCGGACCGGCCGTCAGCATCGCGTCGACCTGCTCTGCCGGCATCACCGCCCGCAACAGGAACTCTTCGTCCGACAACCCCTTTCCGAACCGCCTGCGCAGTTCGTCAAGAGGCGCCATGACAGGCTCTTCTTCAAGCTCCCTGGCGCGCTTTGAAGATCTTATCCGGTCTTCAACATCCGGATCGAGTGGCACCGCCGGCGCACCGAACCGGCCGGTGGCATAACGGATCACCTCATCGGGAATAGTCTTATAGCGCTCGCCGCTGATTACGTTCAGCAGCGCCTGTGTGCCGACCACCTGGCTGAAAGGCGTCACCATGATGGGATAGCCGAGGTCCGCCCGCACACGGGCGCTTTCCTCCAAAACCTGGGGAAGAAGGTGGAGGCGCTTGGCTTCAGAAAGCTGCCGCTTCAGCGTTCCTAGCATGCCGCCTGGCATCTGGTGACGGAAATAGATGCGGTCAAACTCCTGCGGCACACCGGGCAAAAGTCCCTCTGCCGCCACGAGAGCGTCGAAATAGGCATCGACTTCGACCAACGCAGCGTCGTCGACATCGACGCTACGCCCCATGTCGCGAAGATTGCGCACCACGTTGTCCGCCGGTGGCTGAGAGCTGCCGTTGGCCGCGGCACGCGCGGCGGTGTGCAGGCAGGAGACGCCACCATCGACCGCCTCGAGATAAGAAAGCTGCGCCAACCCGATCGTGGCGTGCGAGTGAAATTCCAGGGGAAGCGTACCCGCATCTATCTTGAGGGCTGGAAACAACCTCTTCGCCCTTTCCGCTGTGACAAGCCCACCTGGATCCTTAAGGTAAAGGCGGTCGAACTTCCCTGATTGGGCGAGGGTACGCACGGCGTCAGCGAAGTGGCGGTCATCATGTACAGGGCTCAGCGTGAAGGTTATCGCGGCTACAACCGTTTCGCCGCCCGCCTTTCGAACCAGATCCGCCATTTCGAGCATGGCCGGAATGTTGTTCATTGGATCCATTATAGAGAAGCGCCGGATTCCGTTGTTGACCAGTAGCCGGAAGGCCAGCGCCATCAACTCATGGCTTGCGACCTCCCAGGAGATGAAACGCATGCCGGTCGTCAGAAAACTCAGTGGGGTGTTCGGCATCGCCTGGCGCATCAGGCGCAATCGTTCCCATGGGTTTTCCTTCTTGTAGCGTACGGCGACCGCCATGTGTGTCGATGTCGTGAAATCTATAGCGGTGTAACCCACGCGATCGAGGACAGGAGCGATGCTGAGCATGTGCGCCGTGTTGAGTCCGGTCGCGCCCCAGAGGCTCTGGTTGCCATCACGCAACGTCGTGTCTATGAGTTCGACCTTCATGCCGCTCCCTCTGCCCGTTTGAAAACCTTCGACAATAGCAAGACGAGGTAGTTGGTATCGACGCCGCCCTCGCGAAAGGACGCGTCCGACAGGATGGCTTGATGCAACACGGCGTTAGTCGGAACACCTTCCAGAACGCTGATCCTCAGGGCAGCAAGCATCGCGTCGATCGCGGCCTCGCGCGTTTTTCCCGAAGTGATCAGTTTGCAGACCATTGAATCGTAAAAGGGCGAGATCGTCGCGCCGGCCTGCACGTGCGTGTCGATCCGCAGTCCCGGAATGGAGGGAAACCATATTTTGGAAATCGGCCCCGGCGTGGGCCGGAAATCCGCATCGATGTCCTCGGCGTTGAGGCGGCATTCTATGGCGTGGCCCTCAAGGACAATATCGTCCTGTGCAAGTGACAACGGAGTGCCGTCGGCGATGGCAATCTGCAAGGCGACAAGATCGAGACCCGATATCGCTTCCGTGACGGGATGCTCGACTTGGATGCGAGCGTTCATTTCAAGGAAGTAGAATGTCTCGCGCTCCACATCGACGAGGAACTCTACGGTGCCAAGCGACCGGTATCGAATGTGCCGGGCAAACGCCAGCGCCGCTTCATGCAACCCGCGCCGCAATGGCTCTGGAAGCTTCGGCGCAGGCGCTTCCTCCACAAGCTTTTGATAGCGCCGCTGGACTGAACAATCCCGTTCACCGACGTGTAAAATCGTCTCGCCATCGGACAGGATCTGCACTTCGACATGCCGGCCCACGCTGACGAAGCGCTCCAGATACACGCGGCCATCGCCAAAGGCGGCAGTTGCCTCAGCCACCGCAAGATCAAGGGTCGGGCCGAGTTGTTCGGCATGGTCAACGCGTTTCATTCCACGCCCGCCGCCACCGGCGACTGCCTTTACCAGCAAGGGAAAGCCGACGGCGTCGGCGACAGATTTCGCCTCTTTGAGGGTAGCAGCAGATCCGCCAGGCACCAACGGCACACCTGCGGCCTCCGCATGGCGCCGCGCAGCCAACTTGTCGCCGACAGCTTCCAAGTGCTCCGGGCCCGGGCCGATGAAAATCAGCCCGTGTTCAAGACACGCATCCGCCAGAGCCCTATTTTCCGACAGAAAACCGTATCCGGGGTGGATTGCGTCGCAGCCGGTAGCACGGGCGGCGTGAACGATCGTGTCAACCTTGAGATAGCTTTCGGTCGCACGTGGTGGCCCAATGCAGACGACTTGCGTTGCGAGCTTCGCCCCAAGAGTGTCGCGGTCAGCTTCAGAGACCGCGAGCACCGTTTCGATCCCCAGCGAACGGCATGACCGTATAACCCGCACCGCTATCTCTCCGCGGTTCGCTATGAGTATTCGCTTGATTTTCGTCATGATCAGACCGGCTTGACCCGGATGAGAACCTGTCCGTGCTCCACAAGCTCGCCGTCCACAGCGACGATCTCGACGACCTCGCCCGCGACATCAACCGTCACTGGATTCATGAGTTTCATGACCTCGATGATACCAATGACCGAACTCGGGCTGATAACATCACCGAGCTTGATAAAGGGGTCAGAGCCAGGCTTGGGAGCACGATAGAAGGTACCAAGAAGCGGCGATTGAACAGCGATCAGTCCGTTATCAGTCTGGGGCGATATCAACTTCTCAGCCCGAGGCGATCCGTTCGCGTCTACCTTCTCCTTCGCGTGTTCTGTCTCCTTTGCATCATCGTGCGCGGTAGCTCGAGGCAACGCCGATAAAGAACTACGCCGAAGTTCGAGCTTCAGATCTCCAAATTCGAGCTTCAACTCGTCGAATGCCGAGCTTTCGACCAGGGATAGGATTTCCTGAACGTCGTCGTGTGTAAGGGGCATCGTCATGCTGCCCTCCGATGACCCGCAGAGCAGTTCTGCGCACAGTTTCTCATTTGCGCGGCAATCCGGCGCCAGCTTGTCATCAGTTCCTCCCTGAGTGGCGGTAGGCAGGAGTGGAGCCATCTCCGGCCCATGTCCCACGCTTCCTGCGTTCGCTCATGCCATGGCTATGGCGCTGGGGCGGAGCTGTCAATTAATGACCGGCGGAGGTTTCACCCAGTGAAATTCTCGTGCGACCTCTTCAACAACAACGCTATTTTTCTGCGGCTGACAGCTCAACAGATAGCTGGTGCGAACCGGTCTCATGACACTAAGGCTGGGCAGCGGATCCTCGCCGCGACTGAGCGATGAGACGATCTATCAGTACGTTTATTCTCCGGAAGGTCAGGATCAACAGCCCGGACGGCTCTTGCCGAAAAGACGTCGTACGCGACACACCCGATATGCTCGAAAGCCGAGAAGCCTGGTGTTTCCAATCGACTGCGCCATTCTCCATCGGCCAGACAACGTCGACTCCCGCAGCGTTTTCGGTCATAGGGGGCGGACCTGCTGGCCTTCAGCAAGGAACATGAACGGCCAACGGCGCGTAGCTCGAGAGCCGCCATTCAGCTCCGTGCCACAAAAACGACAACTGTGATGCGTTGCCTTCTCCAAAAATAGAGTTGAGTCTATTTTTGTTCTGTCGTATTCGAAGAGCCATTCAAAGAGCTAGGACGTGCTTATGGAGAAGGCATCTCGAGTCGCCTAAGTGCAAGGACCGTTTGCACGAACTCGAAGTCAGATCTGCCGTTACCTGGCAATTCCCGAGGCAAACCGATGCAGTGGAAGCCAATGGATCGGTGAAGAGCTCAAAGATGTCGTTGCCTGCTTTAGTCTCTATGTGACGAGAAGTGAGTTGCGCAGAGACAGATTGAACTTGCCAATGATGTCATCAGGCTTCGCTTGAGCTAGTGGCTTGACAATATGAAAACGTCGCGGGTCAAATCGATAAGGGCTCTGGCACGTGGCCTCGAGGTAATGCAACTTGTGCAGGCCGCCCACGCGGTGAGCTTGAATGACCTTCATCGCATTTCCCGACTTCCCAAAGCATCGTTGCTTAGAATTTTGAAGACGTTGATAGAGCAGGGTGTCGTTTGGCAGCGAATTGCGGACGGAGCTTATTTGGCAAGCTACTCTCTGAGCGAACGCGCAGGGCAAATGAGTCGAGAAATGAAGCTCATCGAAATCTCCTCGCCAATTCTCGAGGAGCTTTCGGACGAGGTTCGCTGGCCTTCTGTGCTCGCCGTTCCTCGTCTCACCCACATGGAAGTGCTTGAGACAAACGCACCGAGGAGCTACTTTCATCATATCCCGCTGGGGCCTGTGGGATTCGAGATCAACATTTTGCGCTCCGCGACTGGGCGTGCATTCATATCGTTTTGTGAGGATGCCAAGCGCGAGGCGACACTCGACGCCTTACGGCAGTCCGGCCGAAAGGGTGACCGGATCGCATCGAATCCTGGAGTAGTATCACGGATAATCGAAGAAACCCGAACGCGCGGTTACGGATTGCGCGATTTCGATTTCGGCGGTCACTTCGATGAAGGCCGTCTTGTGTCAGACGACGGGCGGGATTCTATAGCAGTTCCAATAAGACTTGAGCGGCACGTACCTGGAGTAATCAATCTCACCTGGGCAAAAAAGGCGCTTCCGCGAACGGCCGCCACGGAGCTCTATACCGCGCGGCTATTCGAAGCTGCAGAAAAAATAGCGTTGCTGTTAAAGAGGTCCCACGAGAATTTCACTGGGTGAAATCTCCGCCGGTCACTGGTTGACAGCTCCGCCCCAGCGCCATAGCCATGGCATGAGTGAATGTAGTTAAGTGCGGCACAAGGACATCGCCCCGGCGCTTCTCGATGCGGCCGGCGTAACGCCATCTGTGTCGTATGGCGCACGACCGGTGGCATCCATCTAAGGGACCTCCATGTCGACCTGACTTTAAAGCATGAAATCGGATTTTCATACTGATGGCGAGGCGATCTGCAACGAGCTGTTTGGGCGCGTGGCAGTGTGAAAGCGGGATTGGAAACTGAATTTCAGCAATCGGCCTTGGGGAAGCGGAGATTGGGAGATCTTCAATCTGCACCAGGACCCTACGGAGGTGTCCGACCTCTCGGCTAGCGAAGGTCAGAAGCTTCAGGAGCTGAGAGCAGAATGGGATCGATGCAAACCCCGCTCCTCTATCATCTGGAACGAGGGCTTGGCCGGCAGCATGGCATACACAAACAAGGACTTCCATCTTTTCCGCCCAGACCGCGGGAACTGAAGGCCAACCCCATGATCGGTTGATACGACCAGATCGCATGTAGGCTTCCAATGCGTGGTGCGGTAGCGGTGTTGCAGATTCCTTTCTGCGGGAACGCAGGCTTCTTGCGACGGACGCTCGGCGTAACCCGCATCGATTGCGAGCTTCGAGCTTAGCGATCAGCGCATTCGGGAGAAACGGTTGTATCGCTCGTCGACCCACTTCCATCATCTTTTCGTTCGGCCCTTACTTAAGAGCACGGCGAAGTGCTTTTCTCCCACATAGCGTGTAATTGCGATCGTTCATCCTTAAAGCTTGTGTCCTACATCGGCCAGCCAAGTGGTCCAAGCCTAGAACACACACAGCTCTCACGGGCGGTAAGTATCTATTTTTTCACGAAACGCTCACCTCTTAAGGTGAGGCAAAGGTGACGTCCCGCGAAATCTCTAGTACAGGCAAGCCTGAATCGCGGTGAGAGGGCACTATCTGCTGGACGAAAAAGAAAGGTCTGTTTTGGGTTTTCCGGTAACGGTTGCGCAAGGAAGCTCACCGGGACCAAACGGCGGCGCCAGCCGCCGAACCATGATCAGTTCATCTTGTCTGTCTTCGTGACCCAAAAAGCCGTTTGGGATACACCCAACCTTTTTGAAACCATGGCTTTCATAAAAGCGTATCGCGGCCGAATTCTCGGCGTTCACGGCAAGTTCAAGCTGAAAAATGCCTCTTGCCAGCGCGTGCTCTATGACACTGAAGAGTAGATTTGCCGCAATCCCGGTGCCGCGTTCGCCTTTGCGGACGTAGACGCTGACGAGCTTTGCGCGGTGGGCCATTTTTCTGGCATTCTCAAGCCTGAGCCCCATCATCCCGACTGGCTGCTGATCAAGTAGTGCGACAAAAACCGGCTGGTGCAGGTGTTGGCGCCACTGGCGATCGGACAAATGAGCCCAATCTCCAAACACGCTCGCAAACGAAAACGGTTCATATGAGAGTGCCTCCAGGCGTATACGCCGAAACACGTTCACGTCCTTGGCCGACAGGCGTCTGACAACCAGCTCACGTTCACCCGGCATATTGACCTCCATTATCGCAGTCGGTAGCGCTAAAAAGGCGCTCGGCTGACAGACGTTCTTCGAATGGAGCTTATCTCCGCAAATAGGCCTTCCATATCCACTCGCAATCAGAGGCCCGACCACAGCCATTCGGCAGATTTCCTTGTAATGGACCCACCGGCAATCTCATCCGACAAGTGCGCCCAGAGGGGATCCCTCGCGAAGCTTTCGAAATCGCCGGCGGCCTGCACCAGTGGCAGCTCCCCGTAATGCTTAAGAAGTGCCCCAACATTGCAAGTATCCCTGATTGCCCCTGATGGGTCGTCGCCCAAAGGCTTCAAGACACGATGGCCCCACAGGCCGGGTCGGTCGTCCTTACGCAATTCATCCAATAGTCCCAATGGGTCAGATTGCCCGAACGCCATTGCCGCAAGGTACCGCATAAGCGGATAGTAGATCACCTGGCGACACCCCCCAAGAACCCGCACACCCGGCAAGATGGAAGTCACCAGAAACACAGTGTAGAGACTTGGTACAAGCTCGCGCCGCCGAAGCGCCACAGCGATATCATCGGGCTTGTATCGAACCCTGAAATTCCAGGAGCCCTGGGCCTCGAGCATGTCGTCCTGCAGGCGAAGCGGAACAATCCTTCCGCCGTTTATCCCCCAGAACATATCCGTGGATCGGCGAACCCACCCTTGCCACTGCCCCTCATTCAAACGATCCATCGCGCTGAGGATGCGCATGGTAGCCTTGCCGTCCCCGATGAAGCCGACGGACATCCATGAAGACCGATCCTCGAGGTGATCCGCAACCAGATCAGCAATATCGAGGTCATCGAGCTGAAGAAGTTTGAAGGGGGAGGGAAACCGCTGGCGCCACAAAACCTGATTGGCGTTTCTGATTGCGTCCGCAGCAGATGCAAATTCCTGCGAAGGAAGTTCGGCCAGAAGAACGGCAGCGGAGCTGTTCGGCGCGGGTTCGCCAAGAGCGTTAGAGAGAGAAAAGCGATAAGGACCATTCGATCCGCAAACACTGAATGAATCCATCCGGCTGCGCGGCAGCCCAAAGACGTTAAGGGGTTCGCCTTCAAGCCAGAGCCATCCGGGGCCCTTCTTTGCCTTTTCCGCGAAACTCACGGTCGAAGCGTGGTAGCTGATGTACCAATCGTGCCGATGGGCATTAAGGCCCAAGAGACTGAATAGATGCGTGTGGAAAGCATCCGGGTCGGTCAGCAACAGGCAATGCGGACCGGTCTGAAGCACCGGCGCCGTCATCAATTGCTGGCTGGCCCTTCGACCTTCCTCAACGCTGAAGCCGGACCTGCGCGCCGCCCGTTCGACGCAATTGCAAAACAGTTCCATTGCATGGCGGCGCACAGAACACCCGGGCTCATGTTTGCCGACATCGAAAGCGGCCGAGGCGTAGTCCTTGAGCGGACGCTCCCAGTATGGGACGAGATGCGACATCAGGTTAGACAAGGCCCAGCGCACGTCAGTCGCACTGCAAAGTCCACCTTCCGGCACGGGGGCGGCCATCAGGAGGTCTGAGGCCTGGGCGCCATAGGCACCATTGTGTTCGCGCTGCGCCAAGTCAGCTGAGGTGCGATTGGCTCTACGTCGGTATCGATGATCACAACCGGCAGGTGCTCGTAGCAGTAGCCGGGAGGGATCGCCGGTTTCAACATCAACGAAATCAACTCCAACAGGGCTGCCCGGGAGTTGGACGAAACGATGGTGTAGAAGTTCCCGCTGTTCCAGGTGAGCGCCGAGTAGCGAAAAAACGTCCTCAAAGCAGCAACGGTCGTGGCCAGGTCAACTTGAAGGTCCGTCATTGTGTTCAGGACCTCATCCCTTTTAGTGGAGATACCGCTCGCCGAGAAATAGCGGGATTTGAAGAGTTCGTCTTTTTGGCGCTCCCGCTCGTGATAGACGTCGTGATCTTCATGCGCGAGCTTCTGCACCTGCACCAGGATACCGCCCGGTCGAATATGTGGCACGACGAAGTCCAGCTGCCTTACCCGGTCGCGGTCGTACATCTGGAAGGTGGTGTCTTCGAGCAGCACATCAAATCCTCCTCGAAACGGAAGTAGATCCGGGTCTTTCGCATACCTCTCGTCGGTGAGATCAAAAAACGGTCCATGGAAGAAATGCGCATGTTCGCTTCCGCGGTTTGCTTCAAACGAGATCCGGTTCGCAGCCGTTGGGCTGCAACAAAGTGCCTCAATGCGACCGTTGCCGAGTGTCGCAAGCGTGCGAGCCAGGCAACCTGTTCCCGTGCCGAGCGTGTAAATCGTCGTCGGCGCTGCACTTCGTGCCCAGGTCCGCAGAGCAAAAGAGAGAAGCGCCGTCCCTAAACGGCTTTCCTCCTCCAGTCTGTAGGGGATGCTGGCGAAGTAGTGGCTGTCGAAGCGACCCCAAAGCCGTCGATGCGTGTTCGAGAAGACGGCAACCTCGAGGTCAAAGTCGAGCAGGCTCATGTCGAGCTTTGGTTCAGCAAGGTCCGGCGCCCCGGCCTGGCCGCTTGCGGTTCTTTCAAAAAAGGCCGCGAATTTGGTAAGGCGAGGCGCTTTGCGCCAATGTTCAATCGTTAGCCGATCCACCATTGCCATCTCCCATCGTCGTGGTCAGCGCAGATCTTCAACTCGCCTTTGCCGCCAGACCTGCCGCACCATCATTGGTGAGTTTCTGGCTGCCATTTGTGGACCGAAGGGAGGGAGCAGCCAATCTACCGAAATCGGTAGGCCAACTTTTGCAGCAGGGCTGCGTTTGACGCACGAAAAGAGTGGGCGTTAAAGGTGGTTAGATTTTTATCAACTCCAGGAAACTTGCTCTGGCAACAGCGTGGTGGCTCGTAACGGCACCGAGTTTGAACCTTGCCGAACGCAGGTACAACTTGACGGCATTTTCCGAGATCCCCAGTTCGGCAGCTATCTGCTTGAAGATCCGACCCGTCGCGAGCAGCTGCAAACACTGGCTTTCCCGCCTGGAGAGTTTGCGAATGCGATCAATCTCGCGAAGGCCGATCGCATGAAACACTGTCTCATGAAGGTGATGAGAAATAATCTGCATCTCGTGGATACTTGAATTACGCAGTTGCTTCCAATTCCGGCGAGAAAGTCTCGAGGCTATGGAAAAAAGGCTCCGTTCGCCATTTGAACCTCGCACAGGTATCGTTAGGCCCTCGGAGCCAATGCCATGCGCACGCGCTTCCTTAAACAGCTGGCTGACCCTTGCTGTCTGACAATCCAGAGAAGACCAGTCCACCGGAAGGAAACCCGATCGTATCACGTCAATGACGGGATCGATGTCGAAGTAGCCCTTGTCGACATAGGCAGAGGTCCACGTGTCTGGATAGGTTGTGCAATAATAGGGGTAGGGTTTGAGACCGCCCACGCTGCAGACAAGAAACGTCATATGAGACAATCCGTATCGCGCACAGAGTTCATCCAATGCGGGATAAAGGTCGTCACGTTGGATCACCGCTCGTAACATACTCAAAGACGAAGACAGTCTAAGGTGGTTGACTATGGGGAGGGAGCTTCGGTCTTCTGACATCTCGTTTATGCGCTGGGATCGGAAACTTCGATCTTAACCGCAGCATTTCCGGGGCAAAACTGTAGGATGTACGAATGTTATTGAAGCGGTATGCTCAAAATGACTGGAGATTCGACGCAGCTCTATAATTGCTGCCACTCTCTGCTGAAATGATCGATCGCGAAATCATGGCCGATCAAGCCCCAAAGCAAAGCGATGGGCGAGGCCGATTTCGCAGCAGGCGCAATAGTCCGAGCCGCAGTCATCCGTGCCCATATAGCAGTCCTTCTAACATCACAGGATCGAAGTCGCCTTTCCTGTCTTCGAGTTAGCGATATTCAGAGCGAACGACCGTTAGTTTCGAAATTGCAAGCAGGCTGCCTTTCGGAACAAATACCGACGATTGTTTCGGGTCGGCGCGGAGCCCGTTAGCTAGAATGAATGTCAAGAGTTTTTCACTGAAACCAAGAACGAGCTTACGGGCCCAACATCTATCATCCCCATGTCCAAACGGTAGATAATGCGTCAGAGACTGCGGGTCTTTTACGTCACGCCATCGATGTGGCGCGAATTTATCTGCCGTATCCCAGACATTAGGGTCGCGATGCGCGAGGAAAGGCACGACCAATAAATCATCTTTTTCCGTTATTTCGTCGTGGACGCCAATAAATTCCTTGCCCGCTGTCCGAAGGTACATCCACGCTGGGGGCAGAAGACGCAATGCTTCTGCAATTATATGCGCAGATTCTACATCACGAACTCTACCTTGCGAAACCAACCAGAGCGCATTGGTCAAAAGAATCGATACCGTCTGGCAAATCGCGGATGCCGCTCGGCAGTATAAGACAACGGCATTACGCCTGGTATTGGATTTCTCAATAGAACGAGCAACCTCTGCTAGCGCAGACGAGTTTTGAGGCAAGTAGTGCAGAATATCCAACTTTTCTGAAATTCGCTGCGTCAGAGCCACAAGCGTGTCAGAATGTTGGAGCCGCCAATGAGCCAGCACCATTGAAGCGAAGCCATCATTGCCATAGATCATTCTCTGGAGCGCGATATGGCAGGATTTTGGCCAAACGCCGCAGATCGCAAATGAGCGCATTCTCGCTTCGTCGCTCATCAATTTATTGATATCGAGCGCGAGCGCCTTCATAACCAGACTCGACTCTGCACGCAGCACAGATCCTCCGTCTATCGGCTTGAAAACAGTTCGCTCGAAATCATGCAATGGCCGTGCCGCCAGAATAGCCTTAGCTGCTCTTCCACAGCCAACGACTACAGTCGAACGATCTAGTCGGAAAACACCAAAGCGATCATCGCGCTTTACTAAAGATTCAAGCGCAGAATGATACCGGATTGTGTCGCTTATATCGGAAATCATAGGAGGGACGCGTGTGGTACGCAACGAAGCGACCACACGCCAATAGAAAGTTAGATCAAGTATCTAGGCCATGCGCACGCGCGCAGCGCGCGAGAGGGTCTTTGATCAATGCGAAGCAACGCGAACAATTTCTTCATTTCGACTACTCCTCCAAGTCGACCACGGCATTTGCCGCAAGGCGAAAAATCAAAGCTTTATTTGTAATAGTCAATCAAAAATAGCAAACGCGTTGCATTTTCTACCATAGATTACTTTTTCAACTTCAGATTTGCTTTTCACTTTATTATGTGACGGCGGCGAAGATAAGCGTACGCACCGCGTCCTGGAGTTCGAAGTCAGCACGTCGAAAAGCAGCTAAAAGCATAGCCTCGGATTCGGAAAGCTCACTAGCTGAGGATGGCAGAACGGGGATATCAAAATAGAAATCCAAAACTGAAAGTTCAAAAAAATCAGCAATCTGAAATAGAGAAGCGGCAGAGATACGGTTTATGCCTTTCTCGTACTTCTGAAATTGCTGAAGGGTGATTTCGAGCTTTCCCGCAATATCGGCCTGTGAGAGGCCTGCGCGTTTTCGAGCAGCGCGCACCCGTGCACCGATCGCGATATCCAGATCGGTCGCGCGCTTACGTGTTGCGTTTTTCTGGGCTGACTTCATAAGAGTTATCCATATGGCGGTCAGGTAAGCAGTGCGCGAACGCATGCCTTGATGCGTCCCATGTTTGCCAGGCGGAGCTACGGCAGACCAAAACCAGATTGACCCATTGTGTGGCCGACCGACCCCAACGCGACGATCTTGACCCAAAGACCAGGCACAAACGACGTCTCTTCAAACCACTCCCCGACGGGAGACGGTACGTTCAGCTTTGCCTAGAACTCACGGAGCAACTTCGCAGTACAACGCCACGATAAACCGTTCATCCCTTTTTCGAGGATGGCGGTCAAACCGTCTTGTGATACCGCAAATACCGTTTCGTCGCGAAGCTATGCGACTTCGATATGATGTAGAGCTTGTACCCTTTCCAGCAAAAGCAATCGCCTGTCTGCTGGAAGGCACACGGCTTGTTTACAGGCCGTCCATTGGTCTGGCAAGTCACGGTCCGACAAAACTCCTCCTGTTTGCATGCTCAGGCTAGCTGCAGCTATCCCTTCTCGATCTGCTCCACGACTTACCCCGCTGGCCAAGTCATGATGTAAGGCGCTTCCGAACCTCCTGCGGCAAGAAGCGGCTCGTCTCACCTCAGGATTGTCTGACACTAATGTCACGCCGAGTTTTCGGTGAGTTGCGAGACAGTACCGGCCAATCGGCATCCTCGATTTTAATGGCGACCCAAGAGGAGATCAGGCGGGTATGGCGACATCGACGAGGTCGTCCGCGGTGGTCGGCAACTGCAAGCGTCAAGAACGTGACAACACCCTGCGTTCGTCACGTGCTCTGACCTGGACCTTTTGGTACTCGCCAGACAAACATCACAAAAATGAATCCATGCGCAGTGATCGATTCATATAAGTCGTTGGACGTGCGACCTCAGCTCAGGAGATGCTTGAGTTATGAGCCAGCTCTTCTATCGCCTTCACGTACAACGCATCGACGCCACCCGGAACATGGCACGTTTCTATAGGCTGGCCATCGAACCGACACTCTTCGGGAACACCTGCGTGGTTCGCAACTGGGGTCGCATTGGCACGCGCGGACACGAGCGGGTGGACTTCCTCGAAAACGAGACGCAAGCAATTGCTCTCTTTCTGGAAATTCTCAGTGCGAAGAGGCGGAGAGGATATCGACCGACAACGGCCCACGCGAAATCCTTAACTTGACTGGGGATTATCCCGGTAGGTCGATGACAGCACCTCTCTTTGCTGACATGAATTCTAGATCGAAGAGGGGAACAACAAATGACGACAACGAACGAAATCGCCGACAAGATCTCAACTGATCAGGGCCTGACAAAAGCCCAGAGCAAGACGATCGTCGAAGCGGTCTTTTCCGCGATCGCCGCTGCTGCGGTATCGGGTGCGGAAACATCCATTCCGGGATTTGGCAAATTCAAAGTCAAAGATACACCGGAACGCGAGGCGCGTAATCCTGCAACAGGAGCTACCATCAAGGTGGCGGCCGCCAAAAAACTGACCTTCGTACCCGCAAAAGCCGTGAAAGACGCTCTAAACAAGTAAGCGTTGCCAGCCCAGGTGAACGAAACGCTACAACGCCTAACTGACGGCGACAGGAGGAGCCCGCGGCAGCGGGCTCCAAACCAAGTGGTTTCATAACCGAGAGCCAAGCTCGAATGACAGGACGTGGCAACTTCTCTTTAGTCGATCCTGCTTGTATTCGAACGAATTCCCAGCAATATGCGGCAGCAAGCAGCAGTTGCGCCATTTTAGACATAGTCGCTGAACACACGCTCGGAAGAAATGTGAGTCTGAATCTCGCCGCACGAGTACCTATATCGACCAGACGATTGGTCCTCCACCCGTCGGACCAATCCCGTGCACGACGCGCCTATCAAATTCAATCGGATTGGGAAGTCGCTCGAATGTTGCGTATGGCGTCTTACCCACCGTCTATCGACGACTTGGAAACGTGGTTCGCAGGCCATGAGAATGAGTGGGTGGCGGGGACCGCTTATCGCTTTGCAGTCGAATTCCGTGGCTCGATGATCGGACTAGTAGACGTAGATGAGATTACTAAAGGTCGTGGGGAGTTAGGATACTGGTTCGACAGGGAAAGCTGGGGGAACGGTTTCGCCTACGAGGCAGCGGAGGCCGTAGTGAACTTCTCCGCTACTATAGTCGGAATAAAGACATTTTTGTCCAGCCATGCCATCGACAACCCGAAATCTGGAGCAGTTCTTATGAGGCTGGGGTTTAAGACAGGCAGCTTGAGCATGAAGAACTCAAAGCCTAGAGGCTTGGATGTACTTCACCAGAATTATCAGCTCCAAGCAGGATAGGTGGCCAACCGGCACTGCAGCAACCTGGCTTCATTACATCCTAAATGACTGCTTAGGGCCGAACCCGCACGAAAAACGTAGGCCGAATTTGGTCTCCGGACACCCGCTGGGCGGTAGGAGCTCACCTAAATTAACTTTGCTTGCGGCCGCCGACGATGGCGCCGAGCATGGCAGCTAGTCAGACAAGCGGGGTAGGAGGGGCGAAGCTTGCAGGTTTGATGAAAAAGCAACGATCGTTCATTTCTCCGCTCCGGCGTCGTGCCCATCGAACGAAGCACTTTCGCCGTTGCTTTGATAGTGTTCTTCTGACGCCGTTGTTCGAATGGGCGTGACAGCCACCGCGTATGTTCGACATGTAATAGCGGCAACAGTGAAGGGATGTTGTTGGCCGCCAGCTGCTTTGGAGGCGACCGCAGGATTGTCGGGCTGAAGCTGACGATGCCAATTTCGCCTTGTCGTCATCTATGTTCTGAGCAATTCTCGCGTATCGGTAAAACGTTCCGATAGCCAACTCCTAGTTGACGGACAGTTTAAACTTCGAAGCGCTACTTATAACATTTGTCGAAACATGACCCGGATTTCTGCTGTGAGCAACCGATGAACACATTCTGCCTGAGCTGCGAGATCACATCTGGTGGAAGATCGAGCCTTGGCGCTGTCTGTGAAACAGAATACTTCCACGCTCATCAAGACATTGCCTATCCGATTCCCGGACAAATTATCGTCGCGGCGAAGAGACATTTTCGCCTTCTGACTGATATGACGGCGGACGAAATGTTGGAGTTTCTACCACTAGTCCAGCGCATTAGGCGTCAGCAGGAAATTCAGCTGTGCATTGATCACGTATATTATTTCTACAATGAAGATACCAAGCACCATTTTCATCTTTGGATGGTGCCGCGGTACCCATGGATGGCCCGCTTCGGAAAATCCATCGAGGCAGTAAGGCCAGCACTGCTGCATGCACGCGAGAAAATGAACTCCGAACAAGAATTGGCCGCCGTGGCGGAGGCAGCAGCAAGACTGCGGAACAATTTAACCTCGATGCGGAGGGGCAGCTGACGAGATGAAAGAGCTGCAGCTAGATGACGTCCTGCAAGAACTCTCTGCTCGCGAGCCGATATTTCACAGACGGGAGTTCGGGACCACTCCAACCGAGCTCGAACGCATGACCGATGACTTATTCTGGGAGATCGGTGCGAGCGGAAACGTTTATCACCGCAGCTATGTGATCGAGAGGCTTTCGGAGCGCTACAGTCAGGGAGAAGAGCTTCACGACTGGCCCTGCCGCGACTTTACTATAACACCTCTGGCGAATGGACTTTATCTCCTCTCCTATGTTCTTGAGGAGCCGGAGCGTGTGACGCGACGTTCGACGATCTGGCGATTATCGGACGAGGGCTGGAGGATCGTCTTTCACCAGGGGACGCCAATAATTTGACTGGGCAGCCGTGGGGCACTTTTCCGGGCGGCGCGCATTCGGGTCACAACCAATGCTGTCCAGAATCTCCTCAGTTCGAGCTTATGCTTCAGCTGAGTTCGCCTCGCGGGCAGAGCAAACCAAGCCGGGCCGATTTGATGAGGTGACACCGGCCTGCTGCACGTTGTCTCCTACGTTGGAAAACCCCTGATCGAGCAAAAGAACATCCTCCGGAGACATTTTTGCCCCTGGTTCCATCCCGGCGTACCAGAGCTGTCATCCAAAAGGCGTGCAGCGGAACTACGGTCGAACCAGCGATCACGCAAACGTGATAGTCGCTTAAGTTCTTGAAGACATTCAACGACATTTCAAAGTCGTTTCAAAGACACATGGTAACGTCTCCTCAGGCGTTCCTGCTTGCCTTCCGGGGCAATCCCGGCAATATGCGGCAGCAGGCAGCACTCATCGATATTTTTTTGCTGAGAGGTGCGCCGCCATGAAAGATCCCGTTGATTTCCTGAAGATTAAGATCCTCGGTGTCGAGGCATCCGCCGGTGGCCGGTTTGCCATTGTCGCTCTGGTGACGATCTTTCTTGCGGCGCTGGCGGCTCGCTATCTTGGATAAGAGCAGCTCGATACTCATTTCAGTTGGTGCGCAGCGACTAGATGGTTCGCTTCAACGGTAGACTGTTGTTTGGAGAATTTCATGCCCGCAATCTGCGCTCTTTGCAGACGTACGTCGGAACTGTGCGATTCACATGCAATTCCCAAGGCATTTATACGTCCAATTTTGCGGGCGAGCGGCGGATCGGCCATCCTCATACCTAGTGGGCCAAGTAAGATTCGGCGGGGAGGTGACGTTCTTAAGGGCCGGTTGCTGTGCGTTGCCTGCGAGCAATGGACCAACAAGCACATCGACGCGCCTGCTATCCGTTTTCTTTCCGATTTAAAACGACAGGTGGATTGCGGTGGTGCGAGAAAAGGTAGCTTCGCCTCCAGCGACTTGGCAATTTTCGCTACATCTGTGCTGTGGAAAGCAAGTTTGATCTCGGGCTACAGCTCGGTTCGCCTCGAGAAGAGCCTGAGAGAAACAATACGCCTCGACATCCTTGATCGCAGCAGATCCCCGTTACGAGTATGCTCGGTTCGTATCGGGCGGTTGATCGACCGAACACCTGTCGGAGGTTTCGATATGAAATCACTTGCGGACTTTATCTTTCCGCCCAGTGGGCATGTTACCGCAACGAAACAGCAGGTGGTAACGATGGCGATGCACGGTCTTGTTTTCGAACTTGGATTTCCTCGTCAAAGGGCGACGTCGTTTCGGACCCCAGGCTATCTCAAGGATGGCAGCGCAACGATAATGCTTCCCGACTTCGACATCTTCAACAGCCCGACGATCGTAAACGCGCTTGTCGCCGGATACGCTAAAGAGCTGGGCGGGCATTCCACGTTGGAAGCCAGCTAGCCATAAACGAGCACCCTCACCAGTAAACCTGCCCGGTGAAATCCCGATGGCAACAATAACGCGAACTTGAACCTGGCTTCTAGCCGGTCGTTTGAACCTCGATCGATTTGTCGAAAGCGTGCCAAAGAACCCGCTTTGTCGGTCCTTCTCCAATTACAACCTGCCAGCGGCCGAAAGCCGCTTTGTGATTGCCAGTCGATACGAGCCCGTCGTGCAGGACAACCACAGCCCCGTTGTCAAATTGCTCTTCTCTCTTGCCCCGAACGGCAAGGCTTGTGCCCTCTCGGACCACAGAACCTAGTGGCGCTTCCGCGAGAAGGCTGGTTTGATCGACTTCCACGCGTATATTCGGAACGATTAGGCCTTTCCATCGATCATTCCCGGCACATTCGAAGAAGTGGAATGCGAACCGTCCGGCCAACAGGATCGCCGCTGGCTGCTCGTTAACACTGCCAACCAATGCGGGGAACTCATATTCGGTACGCGGCAGGATCAGGCTGAGAGGTTCGGCATCGCTGTATGAGCCGACCGTAAATTCATGTGGTGCCAGCATATAGGCCTCTCAGTAATTAGTTCTCTGCAGCGGTTCAATCAGGATGCCCCAGAGGATCTCGGCGGCGCCTTCCTGCGAGAGTTTCTGGTCTCGGCTCCGCCCAAACGACGACATGCCCGAACTGGTCAAGTAAAGCGTTTGGTCATCCGCTTCGATACTAAGGGATTCGTTTAAACTGTTGCTGCTGGTGGTCTCGCCTTGGACGTAGTTGATGCCGCGACCCCATACATCGCCGCCCACGTAGATCGTGCCGCGCGCAACGTCCTTACCTTCACGATAAACCGTTGCGAAAAACCGGCCGGCGTCGACGCGTCGGAAGACCCCCTCGTAACCCGGGTTCCGTTCGCCGAGCTCCTTCAACGAGTTTTCGAAGAACCGGGCAATAAACTCGAAAGTATCATGCCGGAATTGGTCCTTGTCCCTCTGGGTGAAGGTCTTGGTGACCCGCAGATTGCTGGATCGTGGGCCAGGCTCTGGTGCAAGTCGGCCCACATCCGCGGAAGGCCTGGTCCCAGGCCGCCCGAAAGATGCACCGTTCCTCCCACCAATACGCGCGGCCGCTTCGCGGACCGCCTTTGCGACCTGCAGGAACGCTTCGTCGATATCAGCCCATTGCGTGATCGGTTTTCCGTCTAGGGGTACGGCTTTCAGCCTCCCAAACGGGGCCGGATGCCAATCGCATGCGCGCAGGATAACAGGGATCACGATGGCCTCTCCCGCTTCGTGGCGCTCCATCGCACGTTGCATCTCGATGTTATAGCAGTAGTCCGATGCAAGAAAATCGGCGCTTACAAGCAGCAAGATGATCTCATCCGTGTTGATATGCGCGTCGATGCTATCGTGGATTTCCTCGCCGGCGCCGATTCGCCGATCGTGCCATGTTTCAACGACGCCTTGCCGCTTTAGCATGGCAAGCTGTTTTTCAAGCTGATCCCTTAGGCGCTCGTCGGCATGCGAATAGGAAAAGAAAACGCTTGGCATTTTGCCCCCTTTGTTCATTGGAATATGGGGTGCTTCGGGCTTTTCTGGCAAGCATGATTAAGCGACTTCGAGCTCGCTTGGGCGGCGGCCAGTGCCAAATTGTGGTGCGCGGTCACCTGTTCTTTCGGTGGCCGCCAGTGATGCCGCGGTGAACGAGCGCGCGGCCAGTCCCAATATCGAGAATTGGTGCTGTTTCACGCCCACCGACGCAAGCGGGTTCCAATTTCTGGCAAAGGATCGACGATGAATTGGGGCCGATCAATCCCCGCGCCTACCCCCCATAAGAGAAGCGTCAGCCCGAAGACGGCGGAGAGACCGCCGCCGCTGGGGATTGCCGACTACAGCTTCGCGTGCGACGCGCGGGGTACTGCACAGGTTCTTCGCACCGCTGGCGCTCACTTCTGCGACAGCATGGTCCGATCAGAGTCCCCTTAGGCCTACAACTGTCACTTTGAGGCTGCGACTTCACGACCAACGAGTTCGATCAGTTGCTGTTTTCCGAAATTCTGAAGTGGTTTTCCATTAACAAAAAATGTCGGTGTGCCTGTTACGCCGACGGCGCTTACGTCGGCTGCGTCCTGTTCGAGTACGGCATCGACGGCGGATGTCGAGCCATCCTTCTTGGCCTGCGCGACGTCGAGGCCGACTTCCCCGGCGATTTCCCAAGCTCGCTTAGGGTTCGGGTTGCCGTCAGCTCCCCATTGTTCCTGATTTAACAATAGCCATTCCATTACGCGTTGGAACTTTCCCTGTTTGCGTGCGGCCTCCAGCAGCCTTATGGCCTCATTGGAAGCGGGATGGAAATCGGCGTAGCGAATGACGACCCTTACGTCTTGAGGGTAGGTTGCCATGATCTCCTTGACGGTCGGGTAGAACGCTCTGCATGCCTCGCAGGAGGGATCGAAAAACTCGACGATCGTAACCGGCGCTGAAGTCGGTCCAAGAATGGGCGAGTGGGGCCGAATGAGCCTATCTTCTTTTACTTCGATGGAAGGCGCCTCAGGTCGCCACCTTGTATGAAAGTAAGTGGCGGCTGCGAAAGCGGCGAGCGCAAGGGAAGCGATCAGGACGACCGCTAGACGTCTGTTCATGGGCGTTTTCTCTTTTCGTGCGGAAGGGCGGCGTTTGGTGACAAGCGCGTGGACAAAAGAACGGTAGATGGTGTGCGGGTGAAAGCGGTCTTGCATCCTTTGATGCGGCGCGTCTGGTTGCCGCGAATTTTGACCCGTTGGGAAGGAAGAGTTCGTCTCAAGTGGCGAGCTGTAACGGGCTGTAAGGATGCCCATGGTCGATGTTGGCTGTTTTTCATGCATCCCAAGGCACGGAAGCGTATTTCGAGCATCAACACGACTGAACACGCAAGCGCCAGGGGATGATGTCTCAACGAGGGCCCCGAAAAAATCCGTCGCCCCACGAAGGAGGAAACCGGGTTTGATAAAAGCGTCGGCAAAAGCATGCGTTTGACTGAAGCAAAGCTCTCCCGAATCCAGACTTTGGAATGCCGCGCCAGACCTCATCATCCAATTCTTCCGAATATCGGAAAGGTTTGAAGAAGCCAGAAGGCGAACGACTGGAGAAGCCCGGTCAACATGGCGGCACCCATTAGGATCATGATCACCCCGGCGGCGATATGCAAAAGCCTGCCAAGTCTACGTATACGGCCGAGCCGCGATGTTAATCGCTCCGCAAAAAAAGCCGCGACGATGAACGGTATTCCAAGGCCGGCGGAATAGAGCGACAACAGTACCACGCCGCTCGCCGCGTCTCGTGCGGTCGCACTAATCGTGAGGATCGCCCCAAGCATGGGGCCGATGCACGGCGTCCAGCCGAACCCGAAAGCAAGGCCCATGACATAGGCCCCCAAAGGCTCGCCGCCTTTAATTGCTCCGTGATACCGAAGATCTCGTTCCATCCATGGTATCTTCACGAGACCAGTCGTAAAGATACCGAAGACGATCACAGTACCGCCCCCCACGAGATTGGCTTCATACCGGTAGGCGAGCAGTAAGCCGCTCAGGGCTGTAGCGCTCGCACCGAGTAAGATGAAAACCGTGGAAAAGCCTAGAACGAAGCATCCGCTGATCAAGGCGGTGCGAGTTTTCGGTCTTTCTGATCGGGAACAAGCGTTGCCGGCCATATAGGAGACGTATCCCGGCACGAGCGGCAACACGCATGGTGAAAGAAAGGAAACGGCTCCCGCCACAAACGCGGCAACGATCCCGATGTTGGCAACCTCAAATTCCATGCCCCACTAATCCGTTCGCCGACCGGAAAGCAGATCGTCGATTTCTAGGATCGCAGGAGCGGAATCCCACTCTTTGGGGCCGACCCATCGCGCCAACTCATGTCCGTCGGCTCCAATTAGGAGAGTGGTCGGCAAGCCCAGTATCTTTAGCGCGCTCATGGATGTACCTGGCTTATCAAAGTACATCTTCAGGTTCTTGATACCTATCTCCTTAAAAAAGGGCCGCACCTGATCGATGCCCCCACCATCGATCGAGAGCGCGACGACTTCGAAGTTTTGGGATTGCTTGATCGATTGCAGCCTGTCTAGGGACGGCATTTCCTTTCGACACGGAGGGCACCAGGTCGCCCAAATGTTCAATAGAACGGCCTTCCCCTTGAAGCTTGCCAAGGTAAGCGGTTTGCCGGCCTCCGATAAGAACGACAGTGTTGCCGCTTGCGTATCGGCGGCTCCTCCCACCGGAACCGCACCGAACCCGTCCTGCGAAAGTCGCCATATAACGCCGCCCGCCAAAAGCGCGACTGCGAGAACCACCGCCCCAAACGGCAAAATCATCTTTGGGGCAAAACGGGACAACGGCACATTGCTCTCTTTTTTCATGCGCTTTGAGGACAAGGTTCGACGGATGCAAGAAGTATCAGCCCTGTATCCAATACAGGGTGAAGTCCTTGGCATTGTCCGGCGGATCCCCACTCAACAGCGTTGTTGATAAGAAGGTTGGATGCCGCCCCAAAGCGGCACCTCAGCTCAAGAATTATTCGTTCATTTCTGACGAATAAGACGTGACGAGTTTGCAAGGATTCCGATGTCAGGGACGGCCTGCAACGATGCTGCTACGATCGGAGGTATTATTCCAAAGGCGGCTAGCGAAAGTCCAAGCAGGTTGTATAGCGCAGTGAAAGCTATATTGATCTTCACCACGCCCATCGTGCGTCTGGCGATCCGAAAACAGTCTGCTACGAGATTCCAGTCTTCGCGCATCAGCACGATATGGGCAGCCTCCATCGCTACATCCGTGCCGCCGCCCATTGCAATTCCGACATCGGCCTGTGCCAGCGCAGGTGCGTCGTTGACCCCATCGCCGACCATGACGACCTTGTGTCCTAGCGCCTGGTTGTCACGCACGACTCGTATCTTGTCCTCCGGAAGGAGATTGGCCTGGAAGCCGATGCCAAGAGGACCTGCGATTGCAGCCGCGGTGCGTTCGTTGTCGCCCGTCAGCAGCTCGATCCGTTTAACGCCGAGCCGTCGGATCTCCTGTATCGCCCTTCCTACCTCGGGGCGAACCGTGTCCATCGTGGCCAGTATGCCGGCCGGGCGCCCACCGATTGACATTATAAGCAGGGTCTTGCCCTCCGACTCCAGGCGAGTGGCAGTCTCCTGACAATCTGAGATCGAAACGAGGCGATGATTGCCGATAGCAATCTCCTTGGCTTCGATCACGGCGCGGATTCCCTGGCCTGGGATTGCCTCGAAGCGATCCGGCTCCCCCGCACGTATTCCTTGCTGACGTGCTTGGACGCGCACTGCCTCAGCCAGTGGATGCTCGGAGTGCCGCTCGGCCGTCGCAGCCAATCTCAGAAGTTCTGCCTCGGGGGTACCATCCAATGAGACAATATCCGTCAGGCTCGGCTTGCCCGTCGTGAGCGTTCCTGTCTTATCGACGAGGACAACGTCCGCGGACTTGATCGCCTCGACGTATTTGCCCCCCTTGATCAACAGCCCGCGCTTTGCGGCTGCCCCTATCGATGCCATCATGGCAATCGGCGTAGCAAGTGCGAAGGAACAGGAGCATGCTACGACAAGCACAGCGACAACCGCCATGATGTTACCGCTAAGCAGATAGGTGATGACGGCAATTACGGCGACAACCGGGAGATACCACCCGCTGAACTTGTCGGCTACGCGCTGCACATCACCGCGGTTTGCCTCTGCCTCCTCGACCAGCTTCACGGTCCGGCCGAAGGTCGTATCCCGACCTATTCTCTCGGCTCTAAGCTTGATGTAGCCAAGCTTAGCCAAGCTAGCTGCATAGACTTTGTCGCCGATCTCCGCTTCGATCGGCATACTTTCGCCGGTAATTGCTGCCTGATCTAACGTAGCCTGGCCCTCAACTATAGCGCCGTCGACGGGAACGCGTTCTCCAGGTCGAACGACGACAATGTCCCCGATTGCGACCGCTTCGATATCGACGTCCACCTCCTCGCCGTCTCGCAGGACACGTGCACGAGCGGGTGCGAGGGCGGTGAGTTCCTTCAACAGTTTGCGCGCTTTCTCACTGGTGAACCGTTCGGCGAATACGCCGACCCGCATAAAAAAGACCACGATTGCCGCTGTGGCCCACTGGCCCGTGAGCACCGCCGCGATCGCACCGATGGACATCAATGTGTGGCTCGTCACTTCAAGCCGTAAGGCTGACTTGATCACACCCCAGAAGATTGATGCGCCAAATGCAGTGACGAAAACTGTGCCGAGCCACCAAGGAACGCGTTCCGTGACCGCCTGCAAAACCCCCAAACCTTCACCGATGACGACCAAAAGAAGAATGACGCCGAACAAAACGCCCAACAGCGTGAAGAGTTTTTTCTGGAGATCGTTTCCTTCCTTGACGTAGTCAGGCGTTTTCGGTTGGGGCACGCTGAAGCCGACCTTGATGATGGCATCCTTCAAGGCATCACGGTTTACCAGCTTGGGATCCAAGTCGATAATTGCTTTTTCAGCGTTCAGAAGTACCTCGACGTTTTCGACGCCGGGAAGTTTCTTGAGCGCCCGCTGGACTTTCTTGGCGCAAGCGGAGCAGTCCATTCCGCTGATAGGAAGCTCAAGAACGGTCATCGCGTCACATCATAGCCTGTGTCTTCAACGGCCTCGAACACCGTTTCCTTAGAGCTCTGCCCGGGATCGAACTCCACGGTTGCCGAGTTGGTATCGAGCGAGACCTTGACAGTTTCGACGCCGGGAAGACCGCCTACCGCACTTTCGATGGCGGTCACGCAGTGGCCGCAATCCATACCGCTAATTTTGAACTCAATAATCTCGGTTGCTTTGGAAGACATCGTTCAGTCACACCTTGTTTGACTAAGATCTAATGAACCCGTTGTAATGTCTGTAGTCACCACAGGGTCAATAGGCGTTTTGAGATTATTTCGACTCGGGAACGGGAGAGGTACGGCGCGTGTCTGTTGCGCGGCGGGTGGCAATCGAAGCGACGAGCGTCAATCCTTCCAGGGCTGACCGCTGCCTTTAAAACTCTCCCTGAGGGAGTAAGCCACGTGGCGCTTGACACTGTAGTTACTTCAGGGCCCACGGTTTGGGCGAGTGACGGTCGAGGCTTCTGCATGCACGTAACGACGAACAGGCAAGATTCATGGATGCCTTTGTGCCTGGCGTGGCTGGTTTCCCTCGGGGCTTCCCTTTCCGCCATCTTCATCGGTGAGGTGATGGGGCAGGTTCCCTGTGTCCTTTGCTGGTATCAGCGTGCCTTCATGTTTCCGCTGGCGATAGTCTTGGGCGTTGCGGTTTTTCGGGCTGATCGTGAGGTCTGGCGGTATGGCCTGCCTCTTTCGGGTGTCGGCCTTTTGATCGCCGGCTATCACGTGCTGCTGTATCATGGGCTAATTTCGGTCGGCATCGCGCCTTGCGCGCGTGGACCATCGTGCACTGACGCCAATATGAGGATCTTCGATCTGCTGCCTCTCCCAACGCTCTCGTTGTCAGCGTTTTTGGCAATATTCGCGCTTGTCCTTATCGCTCAAAGAAAGCCTCGCTGATCAGTCGCGCGGCCCTCCTTTTTCGTAACTGCCCTTGCCTCATGATGCTCGTTCGCGGCGCATGCTTTCCAGGAACAACGCGACGAGAGCAGGGCAGGCAGTGCCTGGTATCCGCCCACGACCGATGCGATCTGGAACTGGCGAGCGTAGGCTTTGGAGGTTTAACTGCGCGCCAAATGGCGCGATGCGTATGGACGTTTCGGCTTTAGAAGCTAATTGAAGTCGCTCAGGCTGTAAGCTTTGGTTCGCCTTGGGATGTAAAGCCGTCCGACAAAGCGACAGTAGTTCTGATCGATGACATCCTGCGAGGTCAGGCGCCATTAGCGGCGAGGTTGCGCAGCTTCCTGATCCTAACCTCGCGCGGTTCATGCATGTCTAGCATGCCTTTGAAGCGGCCTTGAGCATCCATCAGATATACACCAGCGGTGTGGTCTATCGTGTATGTCGCGTTTCCGGTATCAACCTTCGTCGCTACGGCGCGAAAAGCGGCAAGCACCTTATCCATCTGCGCTGTGTTGCCGCGAAGCGCAACGATCCGTTTGTCGAAAGCCTGCAGGTAAAGCGAGAGAAGTTCTCGCGTGTCACGTTCCGGGTCGACGGTGATCAGAAAGACGTTGAAAGCGTCGGCATCGCTGCCAAGCTCTTTCATTAAATCCGTCAATTCAAAGAGTGTCGTTGGGCAAATCTCCGGGCAATTGGTGAAGCCAAAGAATGCAACATATGGCTTACCGCGAAGCGTCACATTCGAAACGACATCGCCTCTGTGCGACGTGAGTTCAAATGGGCCGCCAATCGGTCTTTGACCGACAGCCGCATCATTGGCGTTCTCACGAAACGCTAACCAGCCGGACGCAAACGTTCCAAGGAGGACCACAAAGATTGCGGATCGCAACACGACGCCGCGCCGAAGCAAACGCGTCACGGAGCAGCACCATGATCCTGATGGTTGCCCTTATCGGCTGGCCGTTTTGCACCCAACGGATTGATCGCAAACTCTACCTTGATCTCGCCGGCTCTTTCGAAGAGCAGGGTTGCTTCTACCTTCTCGCCATCCTTGAAGACCTTGGTTGGCTTGATAAACATCAGATGCGTCCCACCAGGTGCGAGTTCAATTGTCTCGCCCGGATTTATGGTAAGTCCCATCGTTAGTGGTCGCATGCTTGCAACCCCGTTCTGAATTGTCGACCTGTGGATCTCTATCTGGGCGGCAACAGGCGATGACCCTCCCAAGAATGTATCCCGCACTTTTCCCGTATTGGTGATCGTCACATAGCCGCCGGCGACCGGGGCAACTGTCGGCGTCGCACGAGACCAGGGGCTTTCGATCCTTAGCCCGCCCTGAGTGTAAGTTTGCGCGCCAGCTGAAATAGTCGTCAAACAGGCTATTGCGATAGCTAATACGAGTGTGATCCGGCGCGTCAAAACCATCTCCAGTTCAACATAGGAATTGCTCAGGCAGTCGCTCTACACCCTGACGTTACTTCAAGGTCAAGCTCTCCGATCCATATGCGGCGATCTGTCATGAGTTCAAATTTCAGAGGTACCATTTAAAAACGGCTCTCGAAAGCGAGACCCACCAAAGGGCGGGCGAGAGGCATACCAAAGAGGTTAACTGCGCGCGGGGAAGAGACTTCATCCGCTCCGATGCTCGTAATCCGCGGGGAATAGAGCTGATCGGGTTTCCGCTGGAACTCTACAACAAGCCCGACAACGTGTTCGTGGCAGGCTTCATCGGTTCCCCGGATATGAATATCTTCAAAGGCGAGGCGGCGCAGTTCTACAACACTCCGATCGTCGGCGTCCGGCCTGAAAACATCAGGCTCTCGAAAGAAGGCGGCACCTGGAAAAGCATCGTTGGCGTCGCAGAAAATCTGGGCTCCGACACGTTCCTGCACGTCAACGTGAATGGCCTGGGCACCGTCACGGTACGCGCAAGCGGCGACTTGCCGGTCGACCACGGAGACACGGTCTTCCTCAGCCCGGATGCGGTCCGCGTGCATCGGTTCGATGACCGAGGGTTCGCCCTTAGATGACCGGCGCCGTAGATAGGGATTGTCGGTGACGACGATATCAGCGATGGAAAACAAGTAAAATCGGCCGACGTCTCATCCTTGAGTATCTTCGCAGATTTCATGCAGTACTACAAAGGAGAGATTAGGTGCTGCGCTGATATCATGGCTTGAAAGAAGCGATGCTCCGCGCTGGTTACTGGACGTCCAGGCGGCGGGCCAGTGATCGCGCACGTTCCAAAATCACGAAACGTCCTGCTCAAATTGCCATCGATTGCTATTTGCGACGATTGCGGCTCTTACATACGCAAGGCAATCAGCCAGGGTCGTTGCCTATAGCCGCTTTTCCATTTCGACGACACGCATGGACATCAGCGGAGTGATCGTGAGCAAGTGCTCGACCACTTTGCGTCGCTTAAAGCCCAGAAAAACATAGAACTCGACGGCCGGTAAGGTTGCTTCGAGGCTTAAAATAGGGAGTCTGTCTTCCCGAGACTTGGCCTCAATCGCCTGCAATAGTTTTCGGCCGATACCCAGCCGCTGGTGCTGTGCGGAAACATAAATGCCCGCAATCTTGCCGGTTGGCCAAAATGATCCATACCCGATAACAAGGCCATTCCATTCTGCCACGAGTCGCGCCGGTTGGTCCGGCGCAATGGCAAAGCGCGAGGTATTTATGAGCGACAGAAACGCTGCAATAATTTTTTGGTCATAGTGTCCGGGAAAACTATTCAATACGGCGCTGCGCTGAATTTCAGCCAGATTTTTCGCATCGGTAGATGTAGCGGGACGGATCAAAACTTCAGACGACGACGGGACGTTCATTGCAGTTTCACATATCAATTTTCATATTTTTAGAGTTATCGAATAATTGATATCCGTCAAGGTGAAACCCTTCGCGTCTTGTAATTCCGTTCCGCCGGAACCGGCAACTGATTTTCGATCGATCTGGGAGAGGGGTTGACCGGGTGTTGTCTTACGCCTAGCTTATTTCCATGAAAATCGAAGAAGCAGCCAAACAGTTAGAAGCGCTCGGTAATCCGACACGACTGAAGGTCTATCGTACCCTCGTGCGAGCAGGTAGCGCTGGACGTCCTGTCGGCTACCTTCAAGAAAAACTTAACGTCCCCGCCTCGACACTGACCCATCACCTCCAGCGTCTGGTTGCAACAGGCTTGGTGACCCAAGAGCGGCAGGCAACGACACTGATTTGTCGAGCGAACTACCCTGCGATGTCCAGTTTGGTCGGTTTTTTGGTCGATGAGTGCTGCGCCGATGCGCCACTTGTAAATAACGAGCAGGTGGTCGCCTAAGGTTCTCTTTTTTTGGTCATTATTTCTATATTACTAGAAGGAGCAAATATGAAGAAAATGGCATTAGATTCTCTCCCGGTGGCGATTGTCGGTGGCGGCCCTGTCGGCCTTGCCGCTGCAGCCCATCTCGCTATTCGAGGGGTGACGGTTAAGGTATACGAAGCCGGATCTTCGGTTGCGTCAAACATGCGCGACTGGGGCCACATCAAAGTTTTCACGCCGTGGCAGTATTGCATCGATACCGCGGCTTTGACCTTGCTTCAAAAGGCAGGCTGGACGATGCCCGATAGGGATACTTATCCGACCGGAAATGAGATCGTCAGCGAGTATCTTGAACCGCTTGCCGTCACGCGCGAACTCATAGACTCAATAGAATTCAGTGCACGCGTCACAGGGATTTCGCGCTTGGGCATGGACAAAACTGTCAGCCGAGGCCGTCAGGCACGACCTTTTGTGCTCAATGTCAAGACAGCCAATGGAAGCCGCAGAGATATCGCGCGGGCGGTCATTGACGCCTCGGGAACCTGGGCGACACCCAATCCTCTAGGCGCGAATGGGTTGCCGGCAGATGGCGAAACCGCGTTCATCGATCGTATCGCCTATGGCATTCCAGATATACTTGGAAAAGATCGTGAGACGTATGCCGGTCGCTCAACGCTTGTCGTAGGCACCGGCCATTCCGCTGCCAATGCGCTGCTCGATCTAACGAAGCTCGCCGAGCGCGAGAAACGGGGTGGGTTATTATGGGCAACACGCAGCACCAACTTGGCGCGTGTTTATGGTGGCGGGGAAGCTGATGGTCTCAAGGCACGCGCCGAGCTCGGCATAAAACTGCGCCATTTGGTGGAAGCCGAACGTATCTTACTGTTTAAAGGTTTCGCGATCCATCGGATCCGAGAGGCCGCAAATGCGCGCCTTTGGGTGGATGGTGAAATCGATGGCGGTGCCGCTACGATCGGCCCGGTCGACCGGATCATTGCCGCAACAGGGCAACGGCCTGATCTCTCGCTGACGCGTGAATTGCGCCTGGAACTCGATCCATGGTTGGAGAGTGTGAAGGCTCTCGGGCCGCTGATCGACCCCAACCAGCATTCGTGTGGTTCCGTTCCGCCACATGGTTATCGCGAACTTGCTCATATTGAGCCAGGCTTCTTTACGGTCGGAATAAAGAGCTATGGCCGTGCACCGACTTTCCTTCTTCTAACCGGCTATGAGCAGGTCCGCTCCGTTGCCGCCGCCATGGCGGGGGACCAGGAGGCAGCCGAAAGCATAGAGCTGGTCCTGCCGGAGACCGGGGTCTGCTCAACGTCGTTTGCCGCCGAAGATGATGACAAAGCGAACTGCTGTGCAACTCCATCGCCCCAAAAGGTCAAGAATTGCTGTGCGTCATCTCAGTCCGTCCGGACGAGAGCCTTGGGCCAGAGCTCCTGCGGGACGAAGGCTTAGTCAAAAGCGATGAATCACCTGCCACGTTTGGGAACGATTATTCCTCTGCTCGGGCTGGCTCAGATCCTGGCCTGGGGGTCGTCCTATTATCTGCTCGCGGTTTTGGCACGACCAATATCGAGTGACACCGGCTGGTCCCTCGGTTGGGTTGTCGGTGGACTGTCGCTTGGTCTCGTCGTGGCAGGGCTTATCTCCCCCCGAGTTGGAGATAGCATCCAGCGTCTGGGCGGCCGGTCTGTGCTCGCTACAAGCACCGTGTTCATGGCGCTGGGATTAGTCAGTCTCGCTTTATCACCAAGTGTGGTTTTTTATGCAATCTCATGGTTGGTGCTAGGTATTGGCATGGGCGCGGGCCTGTATGACGCTGCGTTCGCAACTCTTGGAAGGCTATATGGCCAAGAGTCCCGCAAAGCCATAACGGCGCTGACGCTGTTTGGCGGCTTTGCGAGTACTGTGTGCTGGCCCATTTCGGTTTTCCTCGTTTCGCAATACGGGTGGCGCGTTGCCTGCTTCATCTACGCAGGTATCCATGTCCTGTTTCTATTGCCTCTTTATGTTTTTGTATTGCCAAGAGAGCCACAACCAGAGCCATCCCTGATCACGAAGGATCAAGGCGAGCGCGACGGCGGCGCAGACCTTTCTCTTTCTCGCGGCGCAAAACTGCTGTTCATTCTGATCGCACTTGTGACGACATTAAGTTCGATGATTTCTGCGACGCTCTCGGTTCATTTGCTGACGATACTTCAAGCTCGCGATATTGCTCTTGGATCCGCTGTGGCACTCGCAGCACTCGTCGGGCCAGCTCAAGTCGGAGCCCGGGCGATTGAATTTGCGATAAGCCGGTCATTTCACCCGATATGGACGAAGCTTGCCTCCACGGTCTTCATGGCTTTGGGTGTTGGCCTTTTGTGGGCGGGTTTCTCTGCGGTGGCAGTGGCGCTTATTCTCTATGGTGTCGGTATAGGAATTGAATCAATCGCACGTGGCACGTTGCCACTCGCCGTCTTCGGCGCCCAGCGCTACCCCGCAATCATGGGGCGGATTGCGATGCCGAGCCTCATTGGTCAAGCCGCTTCGCCGGCGCTTGGTGCACTGCTGATCGACAGGTTTGGCGAGAATGGTGCTATCGCTGCGATTCTAATCACTGCGCTTTTAAACTTGATACTGATGGCGGCCCTTTTTGCGACAAACAGACTAGTCGATAGTGGCGAAATAGCACACAGATCTGATGTCTAGACTGCCAATCGAACGTCAGACATATCCAACCAGCAATCTTGCGATGAAGGCAGCCATCGCGCCCGCGCGTGAGATTGGGGGTACGACCTCCGGTCGACGGACGAAACCTTCCGGTGTTCCTCAACCGCGTCCCTCGATACCGCGCAGGGGCGTCTCAACCGATCACCAGAGCCGTCACTGGCGAGCACTCGTCTCGACCATGGACAGAACATTGATGGCGCAAGGGCAGATTATGAGAGGCAGTAGCCTCCGCTGTTTAGCCAACTGCGGGCGGAGAAGGCGGGTTGGCGGCATGAGTACACCTGAAGCGTCCACCCATCTGATCTCAGGGTGCCGACCAGTACAATTTTTGGTATTGTCGTCTCCTCAAAATTCTCTTCCGACTGGTAGGGTGATGACGCCAGAATTATCTCTCCACGCGCCAAGCCCGCTTTTGCCGAGCCCACTGCTTGTCGTCGAAGACGAGCCGGTGATGCACGAACGTTTGCACGCCATATTGATCGGTCTTGGTTATGAGGCAACTGCCGTCTCATTTGCCGGCAGTCTGCTCGAGGCTCGCGATCAACTGTCGAACCAGCCATTTGCAATTGTGCTGGTGGATATCGGTCTTCCAGACGGCAACGGCGTCGATCTGATCCGGGAACTGCGATGGCAAGATGCAGCATTACCCATCATCGTCATATCTACCTGGAGTACCGATCAGGTGATCCTTGAGGCGCTGCAGGCGGGCGCAATCGGATATTTGCTGAAAGAGCGCGACGATATCGAGATCAGCTTGTCAATCCGCAGTTCGCTCAGAGGCGGTGCCCCCATCGATCCCTTCATTGCGAAACGCATCCTTGCACTGGTGAACACGCTTGCTTTGCCCGCTGGACCAGTACCGTTTGGGAAAGGCCCACCATTGACAGCGCGTGAGATCGAAATCCTCAGAATGGTCGCCAAAGGGCTCACAAACAAGGAAATATCCAACGTTCTATCGCTCTCGCGGTTCACTGTTGAATGCCACATAAAGAACACTTACAAGAAACTCGCCGTTGGCTCCCGTACCGAGGCAGTTTTCGAGGCCCGCATTCATGGCCTTCTGCCTTAGGTTCATCGCGACGCTGATGGCGATACTTTTCGTTGCCGGCGCGGCTTTCGCGGCCCCTGTACCCGCCGTTGCTTTCAAGACAATCGAGGCAGCGCAGTCGGGCTGGAGCGACGCAACTCCACCTGTAGGCGACTGGACCCCCGTCCAATTGCCGGACGATTGGAGCAAGCGTTGGCAAGGCTTCGATGGCGTTGTCTGGTATCGACTGACGTTTGATGCTCCGGGCACGAACCGACAGGCAGCCTTGATGGTCGACTACTGGTCGCTCGCGGGCTCCGTCTGGCTAAACGGGTCGTTGCTTTATCGGGACGCGAGCCTGATTGAACCGCTGTCGCGCTCCTGGAATGTCTCACGCCTTTTCTATCTTTCGCCGCCAGGGTTGCGCGACGGTGAAAACACTCTGCTTGTCCGCGTTTCGGGTTTATCGGCCTTTCAACCTGGGTTAGGCGCGGTCACCGTCGGCGATGCTGTTGCCATACAAGCCTACCACAGCGACATCGAATTTCTGCGCCGCGATGTCCCGGTGTTCGAAATTGCTTTCACCCTGGCGCTTGCAATCTTTTTCCTGATCGTGTGGCTCTTGCGCCGGAGCGAAGCGGGCTACGGTTGGTACGCCCTGATGTCGCTCGCATGGACCGGATACTCGACCAATCAGATCGCGACCAGCACATGGCCGTTCAACGACACCAATAGCTGGAGCCGGATCAACATGATCATGTTCATGCTGTGCTGCGTGGCGTTCTTCATGTTTACGATGCGGTTCTGTGAGCGTCGCTTCCCGCGGCTTGAACGGTCAGTTCTCGTTGGTTTCGCATCCGCCACACTCTGGATGCTGCTATCGTCTGATATCGAGGCCACGCGTATCACGCTTTCGTTGCTCTCCTTGGCACTCTATCTGGCGACCTGCATCGCCTTTCTCGTGCTTACCCGCAAGCTTCGTCGTCTCGACGTGATTGCCCTGAACACCGTCAACTTCATCGTGCTGTTGGGAGCCATTCACGACATGTTGCTTTTTACCGGGGTTCTATCCGGCACACTCTACTCTTTCCCGATCACGACCCAACTGCGCGTCGTATCAATGGCCTTCGTGCTGGCCTGGCATTTCGTTGCAAGCCTCACTCGCATCGAACGCTTCAATCAGGAATTGATCGACAAGATCAACGTCGCAAAGCGCGAATTGGCCCTGAACTTGAGCGAACAGCACGAGCTCGCCCTGTCGAATACGCGCCAGGCGGAGCGAGTGTCTTTGCTGCACAATCTTCATGACGGGCTCGGCGGCACGTTGGTCAACAACATCGCCCTGCTTGAGCGCAGACCGGAGAGTTTCGGCTCCGACCGTTTCCTCTCCATCTTGAAAGAGTTGCGGGAGGAATTACGCGTGGTCGTCGACACTTCGACGGGGCAAAGCAGCGAGGCACAAAGCCTGGCTGAGTGGCTTGTACCGCTTAGAAGCCGTTACGTCCTTTTGTGCGAGAATCGTGAAATCGCCTGCGACTGGCAACTGGCGGGACTTGAGAACTGCTACATGCCGTCCCTGCATAGCCGCGAGTTGATGCGGATGCTGCAGGAATGCGTGACCAATTCCCTAAAACACGCGGATCCAACCAGCATCCACGTCGCACTACGCGTGGCGGGCAAGTTACTTCTGATCCGCGTCGAGGACGATGGGCGAGGCTTCGACGTCACGAAAACTGGCTCGGGCACCGGCCTTGAGGGCCTGCGAACACGAACCCGCCGTCTCAATGGGACGCTCAGGATCGTCTCGCAACCAGGCTCCACCGTCATTTCGGCCGTTATACCACTTCCGACTTAATCCTGAACGCGCCAGCCCCTACCTAGTTTCAGGTATTTTGATTGTCTCTCCTATCAGAGATGGTGAGCGGGTGTCTCCATGACGGCTTTGCAGCGACCGGCGTAGCGAAAGGTTCCACACCGGAGTTTGGCACCACAGCCTACGCGCAAAACCCCAAATTCGCACACGATCAAGTCGAGAATTGACCCCGGACCCAACAAAGAGAGGAAATGCGCAGATGGCGACCCAGATGGCAAACGCAGACACCAAAGCTGCTCTCGAGGCCACGCTGGTGGCGCCGGATATGTCCCTCCCTTCGATTGGCAAGAGCGATCTAGATCCGCCTGAAACCGATGATCGTCAGATTGCTAGAGGGAAAAAGAAAGAAGCAAACGACAGCATAAAGGTGATCGCGGCGGCCGTACCCCAAGCCTCGTCGCCAACCGATATGCTCTACGAGAAGTTCTCAAGCATCTTCGGCAACGAAAACCCACAACAGCTCTTCTCGCTCGTGTGGCCTGGTACAGTGCTGGACTATGATCCCTACCAGTTGCCAGAAGGCAAATCCGGTTCGCCAGACACATTGGTGCAGATCGCCCAGTCCGTATTGTTCGACCAGTTTTATCCAGTGGCGCCGATCACCCAGCCTGACGGTACGCGCGTATCCGACCGGTACCGGCAAGCTCTCGAGACATTCGGGCCTGTTCCCAACGAACGGCTGCTCGATCTTCAGCGCGTTATCCGCAGCAGGCTCGATCAGAAGGTTGAAGTGGACATCAACGGGGTGCAGACAACGGTGACGCTCCTGGAGAAGTTCTCCATATTGCAAGAGCGGTGGATCGAGAAGAAGCAGGCCTGGGCCAAACTCAAGTCCGACGAATACGACCGCCTCAAGACGAAGGGCGACGCGGACTGGTGGGATCGCTACGTCACTTGGTATGAGAACAACGCCGAGGGACATGTCGACGCGATCAATGCCGCGTACAACCGCATGGTGGCCGACTTTCCGCTATCGGAGTTCGAAGACGCCCTTGCCATTCTCGACACGCACGATGCCGCTGCTCTTTTGCGCGCAAAGCAGGATATGCGCAACGCCGCGACGCCGATCCCGCCCGAAGTCGGCAATTTCTTTTATAACACGAAGGCTACGCCAAACGATTGGGGCTACGCCTTGAAACCGTCGACAACATTCACAGATCTGCTGGCTGCGCCAGACGCACTGCAGCGCTACCAGGACCTTTGCATCGAACAGTTGACGCAGCAGATCTACGCGTTCAACGCCTTGCTTTCGCAGATTCCGGCTTCGCCCGACAAGGAAGCTATCGCTCAGGCTTTGACGGATTTCAATTCCGCACGCGAAGCTTACTACACCGCAACGAGCGACCTCATCAAGAATTACACCGACAATACGGTTTTGGCTGTCAAGACCTACCTGCAGTACAAACAGGGTAGCGACGCGCAGAAAACCACGGGCGCCAATGATCTCATTGGGAAATTGAACAGCCAGAACAATGGCAACGGAAAGCCACTCGTCGCCAAACCGGGCACGCCGAACTGGGAGGAAGTGGCCGAAGCCGTTGGGGCCGCTCAAAAGAAACTCGTCGACGACACCGGTAGCATGGTGTCCAAGGGTCAGCGCCTGGCCGATGCTGCAACCAAGTATCTGAAATCCGGTGCTGGTGCCGGGTTGCGCGAAATGATCGAGCCGATCTTGGCCAAGCTGAACGCTCAGTTGGAAACCCTGTTATCGTCATCCAAAAGTTTCAATGCCTCCGCCGGGCGCGCCATCGTCCTCAACGGCGACGGCCAGGAGCCACTGGCCGCCGGTACGCCTGACATCCCGGAATTTGCGTCTGTTGCAGACGCCGTCGTCAATCGTCGCTGGACCCCGATCACGATGACCGTCACGCAGAACGACATGGCAGCGGAATCCAACACCAGCACGTCGTTTTCGCAGACCAATTGGAATGTCGATCTGTTTTTTGGCAGTGCAGGTGGACAGAGCACAGAGGCGTCGCAGAAGTTCTCAGCGGACTTCATGGAAACCGGCTCTGAAATTCAGATCGGCATGCTGGCGACGAAGGTCGTGATCCAGCGCCCATGGATGCATCCAGAGGTCTTTGCATTGACAAAACAGTACTTCAAGGCCGTCGACACCGTTGTAACCACGCCACCCGATGCCAGTATGACCAAGGGCACGCTGCTGGCGAGTGCACTTGGCGGGGAGACGACGCGAGAAAACGCTACAGCCAACTGCCAAAAGCTCGCGGGAAACACGCTGCCAGGCTATCCCGTTGCCTTGCTGTTGGTCAAGGACGTCACCATCAAGCTCAAGATCAAAGCCTCCGCCACGAAGGCTCTGCAAGAACATTCCGAGCGCAATGTCTCCAATGGCGGAGGCTTTTTGTGCTTCAGCGTCTCACGTACCGAAGCATCCTCGTCCGACAGGAAGGCGACGACGAGCTATGCGATGGGCGGTGACTACGTCTTCCGAATCCCGTCTCCGCAGATCATTGGGGTGTGGAATCAGATTTTGCCGTCCGATCAATCCCGCTATCTCAACTCTGACGAGCTTGAACGGATCTTGAAGTTCCAGGTGCCGCAGCAGCTTACGCGCAGCATCACGAGCTTGCGTCCACATAAGGAAGTCGCTCCGAAGCGCGGTGCGCCGCCTGAGTGAGATCGGGGTACGCGACCTTCGCAGGTCAAAAGCCTGCTTATCCCGCAGTTGAGCAGGTGATGAACGTTAAAGCCAAAGGGATTTGGGCCAGCCGTCAGTCGCGGCCGTGCTCACGGCCGCGTCCTTCGGGTCGCAGCTGTTATTGCGGTCGGATCGACTCTTTCAAGCCCATACTGAGATCGCTTCCACCCGTGGCGTCTCCCGGATCGTTGCAAGACCAAGACACTTTTAGTTTCGGTAGGAGGTAAAGATGACAGACAGAGAGCTAAACCAGTACAGACTGATCGAGCAGGCACAGGATCGTTTCCGGGCCGAACTTTACGGAATCGAAGGCATCAACGGCTCGGCAGTTGGACTGAAGGCCACCGTCCCCGGGGTGCGAGGCGAGCCCGCTCTGGTAATTTTTGTCGACAAGGAACTGAACGTTCGCGCGAGCGCCCAGTCCATCGCGATCTTCGAAAAAATCCGCTCGACAGGTGTCGATATCGACGTCGTCGAGCACCGAAACACCTTTGTTCCGTTGGCACTCACCGAAGGCTCTACGGATGAGCAATTATTCGGGAACCCCAGGAAAGACGTGATGGATCCTATAATCGGTGGGGTTGCGTGCGGTCCGGATGTTAACGTGCTCAAGGCGCCCTGGAACGGAACTTTGGGATTAACCGTATCCCTCGACACCCAGCAATTGGGCATCCTTAGTAATCAGCACGTCATGTTCTACGACCAGCAGACGAAAACCGTATGTCAGCCTGCACGCGGAAACTCGATAAAAAACCACCTCGCCGGCGACAACCTCGTCGCCATGCGGGAAAATGTCGGATTAAAGGGCAGGCAGACGTTCATCGACGCAGCGGTCGCTACCGTCGTTCACTCCCGCAAGGCTGCGACGAAGAGAGTCTTCGGCATAAATGACCCGGTCGCCGGTACCATTTCTCGCGAACAGATCAAGATTGGTCAGAACGTAATCAAGTCAGGCTTGAGCACCGGGATCACGACCGGAATAGTGCGGCACGTATCAATAGATGCGCCCCACGAACTCAATCAGTTCGCGATCGAGGGCGACAACGACGCTCCTTTCGCTGACGACGGAGACAGCGGGAGCGTCGTTCTCGTTCGCGACGCTGCTGGTGACCTCCGCGTGATGGGGCTTTTGTGGGGCAGAAACAAAGACGAGGCTGGAAAAACGTTCGCCATCGTCTCTCCAATTGAAGCGGTTACTGAGGCCTTGAACATATCCATCTGAGACGTGGCTCGGCAGGATCTGGATAGGTTTGGTCCTTGTGGATTGCTCAAGGGCGGAGGTATCGTAGGGAAACGTTCCCGCCAGTTGTCGCTCGGCTCAGCCGACACATCCCCAAGCAGCTTGACCAAGTCTTCAAGGGAGAGTGACCGATGCTCTCCCTTGCCCCTCGTCCAGGCGATCGTGTCGATATCGCAAATCGCTTCGCGTGTTGTTCGGGCAATGCAAAAAGGGATACGAGCGTACCCCGTTTCTCTAACGTCGGGAGCCAGCTCATATCGCAACAATCTTGGCCTGGGAGCGTCTATTGCGTGGCGCGCAGAGGTGGCCGCAACGCCAGACGCGCTCTCACCTGTTCGTAAAGACGCAGTTCGCCTGGCATTTCAAGCGTAACGGCAAGGCCAAACGGCACCGCTTCGTCAACTGCAGTACCCGGATCTATCTCGCGCTGAATTTTGAGCGAAAGGTTCATTCCGTCCGCCACGACAGCCGCCCGGTCGCCACTCCATTGACGTGTGAAGACCGTGCCGCGATTGGTCTGGTTGGCATCAGGTTGCGCACCGTGAGATTTTACAGCCAGTTCGTCGAGATCATCTGGCGCGAGTATTTTCATCCGCACCGCACGATAAGACTTCCGCCCGGGAAGGACAGGTGTGAACCATGCAAGTGTTGCCGAGAAAGAGTGGGGGCGCGCCTGACCGCCAAGTGCTGCCGGGATGGGGACGACAACGTCAACACTGCGCTCCCGGCCTAGTTCACCCACGCACCAGAACGTCGCTCGGTCGGCAGCACAAGCAACGGCATCATCGGCGTCGTAGATGCCATACCCAAAGAACCTTCGTATATTATCCTTCTGGCGCGACGCTTGTCCCCGTCCGGAGGGACCGAGCAACCTCTTTAACAAATCGGCAGCTGGCATCGGCCAGCGGGCGGGGTGCACAAGGAGCGCCTTGATCAGCACGGCGCGCTTAGCGTTTGAGAGTTGGAGGAACTCCTGGCCGTAGGCTGCCTCCAGCGCATCGTGGATGCGATGTGCTGTCCGCGACGCAATTGCCGTTGCAGCGCTTGTCCCGTTCGTAAACGCCTCAGCCCCCTCGATACCTGGCCGCGGAGGCGCGGCGACTTTCAGGCCGGCGCCGCGAGCAGCCCCTGCCGGGCTCACGACAATACCGGCTCCACTTCCTACAACCCGAAGGAGCTCACGCGCAGCCGGCATCAGGATGTCGGGCTTGACCGCATCGGCAAAGCCCGGTCCGAGTGCACTGGATGGATTGGCCGTGTCAATCTCCGAGTATGGATTGACGTTTCCGCGTGCAGTCGCCCGATCAGCTGGCGAAACCCAGTCCATGTTCCGGCCCCCGATTGTCAGGCCGTTGACGGTCTCTGATGGAGAAAGGAGACGCCTGTCTGCAACGATCGCAGCAATAGCGTTAACGACGCCCTCGGCTCGAGCACTATGGGCAGCGTCTTCGAAGTCAAGACGTGTAGCGAAAGCCGGAATGGGGAAACTGGACGTTATGTTGCCTGCACTCACGAGAAACAGAATGCCGTAGCGGTAAGCAAGTCGATCGAGCAGGCGTGCCCAAGGCGATAATTGCCCATGAAATGGGCGCCTGGCGTTCCCAAGCGAGATATTGACGATGATGACCCACGGCGCCGACGGTTGGTTGCCGCCTCGCATTTGCAGCACCGCTTGATAGATGAGGTCGACGATCAGTCGGTCGGAGGGAAATCGATCATTGTCCCCAAGGACGGGAATACAGTGAATTTGTCGAGGAAGTGACGGTTCGGGCCGGTTCCGATCACCGTGAACGATGAGCGAGGCCATTGCCGAGCCATGAACGCGTTGCCCCACCAAGGCACCAGGTTCAAGACCGAAATGATCTTCGACGTTGAGATGCCGCCTCAACAGTGGATGAGCCGCAACAGGGACACCATCCAAAAGCGCGAGTATCGATGCCGCGCTAACCGGCTGTTCTGGCGGGGGCGCGGACGGGGGCAAGCTATCATTGGCTTCGATAGAGGTGACAACGCTTTGTGGCCGGATATGCATGATCGGCTCTACGCCGGCCAGGCTTTCCGGTTGGCGGGCAACTATCAGACGAACGGCGGCGACCGGTATCTCGGCGAGAATGGCGTGATAGGCAATGTCATCGATACGAGCCCGGCTAAGCACACGGCCTCCGGATTGTGCAATGGCATTTCCGACAGTCGTCTCGCTGTTGGCGGCGGCACCGACCGAAGAACGAAAGACGATCTCGATCTCGAGCGGAACGAGTTCGTTTTCGTCCCGACCGTAGATCTCTTCTTCCAGTATTCCCGCATCCATCGTTTGGACGCGATCAGTTGGTCCCCAGACACGCAAGTCCCGTAGACACTCAAAAACGTCGCGCCATGGCGTGTAACCGATCGGAAGTGGGCGCCCTGAAAGCCAACTGCGCCAGAGGGACGCGATCTGGCGGAGCGCCACAAGATCCGGAACGAGCAGATAGGCAACAGGAGCCTTGTCCTCGTCGCTTGGCAGCTCTTCTTCGTCAATCAGCTCAAGTCCCGGAACCCGATTGATCGCGCGCGCAAAGTTGGCGATGCTATCCTTAACCTCGAAGACGAGAAGCCGCTCAGGTGCAAGTGCCGTAGCATCCGAGCGCAAGGAAAGACCCGTCGGATCCCGCGATAGAACCTCGTTCAGCCTGCGAAATTTTGGGGTGAAAAGCTGATCTTGGCGTTCGGTCGCAAAGTGCTCAGGTCTTTGAATGTTTGCTTGCCGACCGGCTACCCTTGGGCCGGGCGCGCTCGGGTGAAGCCGCAGGATTGGTTTCGTCGGATCGCTCGCCATTCAGAATTCCCGGTCCCACTCGAGTGGCCCAGAGGTCGAGTTCTGAACGCAATGCGTCGTCGACGGATAGCTCCCCCAAGCCCAGTATCTGCCTTCTTCGCACGTTTTGGCAGAAATCCAAAGCCTCAGCAAAACTTACGGTACCCAATTTTCCACTTATTGCCTTTGGCGTTGCCTTTGGAGCCTCCGGCCAAAGAGACATGATGCGGTCCAGGAATACCTCGATGCGCTGTCGATCGGGGGCGGGAAATCCGAGACGCATTTGAAACCGTCGCCAAACGGCGCGGTCGAGGAGTTCGGCATGATTGGTGGCGGCCATGACGACCACATAGCTTGGCAATTGATCGAGCTGCATGAGCAGGAACGAGACCACACGTTTGATTTCACCAGTCTCATGTGTGTCGCCGCGTTCTTTTCCGATGGAATCGAACTCATCGAAGAAGAGGACACTGGGCCGCGTTCGCACATAGTCGAACAGCTTACGTAAACGGGCGTTTGTTTCACCCAGGTAGCTGCCGATCAGCGCGTCGTAACGAACCACAAAGAAGGGCAGACCCAAGGATTCCGCTACAGCTTCGGCAAACGACGTCTTGCCGTTGCCCGGCGGGCCCGACAAGAGAACCCGGTGGCGCGGCTCATAGCCATGCGCACGCAGGACATCTGCTCGGGTATGCTCTTCAATTAGTTGCCTGCCGCCCTGCTCGACCGGCAGGGGCAACATTAGCTGGCTTAGCTGCGTGCGCGGCTCAAGTTCGAGAATTGTCTCTTTGCCGCCGCCTGTTTGCGTCGAGCTCGAAGTTAGGGCTGGCGGCGTAACGCTGATGGTCGCGAGCGCACGCTCAAGTCGATCGGCAACGATATGATGGTTTTTTGCGCGCTCCTCGGCAACTAGCGCTTCGGTGGCCGACTTCAATGTTGCTCGGTCACCAGAGGCACCAGCCCTTACAAGGGAGATGAGAAGATCGCTTCGGGTCATAATCGTCAGTCGACTTTGATGTTTCCTGTTTGTTCGCCTTCGCGATCTTACCTCAAATAGTTTACAAAGTCTTGTTGCGCCACCCTCGGCCAGTGGGTGGGGCGCCTTTTATACATGAAATCACCGACATCATGACGGCTCATAGACGAGGACAGGGCATGGCTTCGCTCCCATCCAACGCGAGAGAGACCAAGGAGCGATGACTGGAACGGCCGCCCAGATGATTCCATTGTCGACATGATGATTCGCAAGCGACGCGAACCTAATCGTCTGTCGACCGGAGCAGTCATGACAGCGCCGCAAGCCCAAGGAAAAACGAAACGACACGTGACGCCCGGTACCTTGGCGCGCGCAATAGTCAGGTAAGAGCCGCTGCTTCAGCCGTGGCAATGTCGGCCAGAGGCACATCCGCCGCGCCGGGCGGATGCGTAGATTGGCGCCCCATACACTCGCATCTCACCTTTTGAGAGTGACAAGCAAGCATATTCGAAGGCGTGCCTAATCATCTGCTTTTGGGTTCATTTCAAAAAGCATGTTGCGCCCGTCAGAAAAGTGTTCTTCAGATTCCCAGATACGCCATTGCGAAATTGGCGCGGCGGCGCGTCGGTCCAAACTCCCGACAACGAGATTTGTCGATACGTTGAAAAGGACCGGACCTTCGCTGAACCGGTTCTTCTCGGGTCTAAAAAGAAGAATCAAGCCCTTGGCGTCCAGCATTAGCGCACTGTCTCGGTTGAGATTATACCCCTCAACGGCGGTTTCTGGCCCATGCATCTCTTCTAAAAACCAGTCCCGACCATAGGTAAGGCAGTCCTCGTCAAGCCGCATGATATGTGAACTCATTGGCCTCTCGAAAACGGGGCTTGAGAGCACGCCAAAGAGGCCTTCGCTGCGACTGTCGGACGTACGCAGCAACATCATCAGGCTCGCCCCGGTTCCGAAGTTGTAGCGAATGAGCTCGCCCGGCTCGATGGCTGAAAGGGATGTTTTCTTTAGGTTGGAAGACCTACGCATCACGGTGCACCCTGGCCCTGAAATCCTTGATGTTTACGAACGTATCGGGGGCATGGATAGCCTTCACCATTTCCTCGCGGAGATCCTGGTCGTCGTTGATCATTTGGAGAAAGTCGCAGATCATGTCTTTCGCAAGCTTTCCGGTCCGCCCCGACATCTGACCATCAAGATAGATGGCGCACGCCATTTCGAGGTCGTTTGCAAATTCCGCAAACTCGCCTTGCCATTCTTTCAGGTCTTGAGACTTAACGGCTCCGTGCAGCCTTTCCACGCGCTCCACTATACTTGCGCGCATCGCGCCGATCGCTCCAGCCGAAACTGCGAGCCGATCGTTGCGCATCTGTCGTCCGACCGTAAAGAGGCCGTAAATGGCGACCGGCAGACCAACGATGGTTATGAAATTGGCGAAGTAAGAGAGGTTCTCTGGTGACCAGAGATGTTCCGTCATTGACCATTTCCGCCATTTGGCTTCGGCTTGCCTATTTTGTCGCGATTGTGATTTGTCGTGAAGCTTTTTTGAGTTCTGGCGCTTTCGTTGACGACTCCGGTTCGCCCTGAAGATGGCGTAACAGGTTTAGATGCGTTTTTCTTCTCGGTCATAGTGTAGCGCCGTGGTTGAATTGCCTAGCCTGATTGACGGCAGGCCTGACAAGCCTGCCGTCAATCATATCAGTCACTTACTTCGTCTTGGTGGGATCCACGAGACGATAGGTAGAACCCGGCTTGGGAGTGGGCGGAAGGGGTTCGCCGCGAACGACGGTCCTTTCCGGGCCAGCGCCACCACGAGGGCCAAAAATCTGGTACTGGCCAGACTTCGGAGCCTCGTGACCGGGACGAAGAGGAGGCTTTGAGGCCATCATGCTTCTCCCTGTAGGGGTTACTGGCTTGTCAAGTTCCCCTTTGGGCGCTATCAACGGAGTTGTCCAGACTACCGCTTCGGCGCACGGATTGCTTACGGCAAGCCAGCCAGCCGCGGCAAACACACAAAAAGCACGTCGATCTAATCGACGTGCTTTTTTAATGCACGAACGGCGAGGTTAACGCAAGGTAAATTTTAAGGAAATTTTGAATTATTCACGCTTATACTCCAATAGTTAATGGGGTCAAGCAAAATCTGTTAAGAATGGTTAATATCGAGCGTATTATTTGTGGATTGTGGCCACGCTCCTCTTGAAAATTCTCTACATAATACCCATGCGCCCGGCGATGCTGACAGCCGCCTGAAGGAGCGAGGGCTTGTGGTGCAGGCATTCGGCGCCTCGATGAACGCGCAAGCCAGATCGCCATGGTGACAGCGCAGAAGTGTGTAAATCGCCCTCAAACAATGTATTGAGCGCAGCTATGCCGAGAAAGGGCGCAGGCAAAACCGCCCGCGCTTTCGGGTCGCGCAAGCAGCCGCGTTCACCCGACTTCAGTTCCTATCGGAAATCAGTATTGCGTACCGATCGAGGAAACCACGGCGGCCCTGGGTCAGGTGAATTCCTGTTCCCGTTCCAGCACCGCCATGTCTTGCGGTCGCGGCTGCGGGCGATGGATGCCACCCGCGTTTTCGAAGCGTTTCAGACAAAGGAGGACTTCATCATCCGACCGACTTCCTTTTGAGGTATGACGCGCATAGCGGGTTATGCCTCAAGTCAAGCTCACGCGCGAGATCCCATATTTATCTTCTACAGCAGAGCCGCCTCGCGCGTGATCGTAGCCGCAGGAGTGCTGTTGTGGAAACTTGATCGGGTCACACCTTGAAGAGAACCGGGTTTAAGGTCGATTTGGCCTGAACCGTAATTGTAGGTGAAAACATATCGTCTCTTTCCGATTGTCACCCAACATGTTCTCGCCAACTGGCCTTTGCGCTCATAAACCTCAACCTTGTCGAGAGCCAAATTAAGTCGTGCTCTCACCGCATTTGAAAGAGGCGTAATCACAGCCGCGACATTTGGCGCGTGGTGGTTTGCCTCTCTGATAACCTTGGTGATGAAATCATCTATTTCGACGTTTGTTTTCAGTTGCCGCGCCATTCCAGTCTCCACTCTTTTTAAGATAGACGCCTCCGTACACACAGGAGATCGACAAGACCTTACCTTTCGCCTGGAATGCCCAGCGTATCCAGGCACAGCCCACTTCAAGGTTGGCAAACTCCTAAGATCATACGAATGGTTGCCGCAGGCGCCCTATTTCTCACAAGCGATTCTCAAGCCGGGGCAAAACGATGGTCGATTTCTGCTACCATTTAACCGGCCTGTTGTTTGGGTCTTACGGACGCGCTGACCGACAAAGCCCGCATAATGCGAATGCCCGTCGGTCGGGCCGGGCAGCACGAAATCCAAGGCTAGCCTCAGACGTGTGAAAGAAGGTCCCCAAACCGCCGGATTGAGACCGCGATCGATCTACGGCCGTACATTTTTTATCGAGACGGCTCGCATTAACCGCTGCGCTTGCAGTTTCTTGACTCAGCCCATTTCCCGTTGGAAACATACACCTAGTTGGAGAGGGAAAAGCAACCAATGACTAACGAAAACAGCACCGAAAACAATACCGAAGCCACCGAAGCAGCGGCGGCGGCCGAGATTGCGCCGCCGCAAAAGCGCCGGGGAACGCGGAAAAAGCAAGCTGAGCTGCCGGCAGCCCCGGCGACAATAAAGCCCGACACTGCGCAAAAGGCCAGCGGACGCAAAAAGCGGACGGAAAAATCCACTGAGGCAAAGAGCGCCAAGATCAGCGCAAGAGCTTCGGCACCGGAGAAAACCGTCAAATCAAAGGATCCGATCCTGGAAGATATTGCGGATCTTGTTCAACTCGAGGAAGAGAACGCGAGGCTCCGCAAGGCCTTGGCCGAGAAGCTTCGGACCGAGAACGCCGATCTGCGCAAGCGGCTTGGGCTTGCTTGATAGCCTGCAGGGGCCAATCGCTACGCGATTGGCCCCTCGACATTTGTCCCTCGGTAGGGCGCAACGCGCGTGAGCTGAGGCAATGGTAGCGCTGCAATTGCTCAGGGTCAGGGCGGGTTATGAAATCACCATGGAAATTCCTTGCTCGACTGGCGTCTTTGGGCCAAGCGCCAGCTGGGCAGGAGAGGGCGTTTGAAATCAACCCTGCCGAGCCGATCAAGCCATCGCCGTCCACCAAGCCCGAGGTGCCTGCGACCCCGCCTTTGGAATCCTCAGATGCAGTGCCTAATGAAATCGAATTCAACCGCCTGGAAGAGAAACGGGATGCCGATGTTGGCGGGCTGGATCTAAGCGAAAAGACGGTCCCCATACCGCTTGGCCACGAAATCGCAGAAGTTTCCTTTCGGTCTCAACACGCTTCCGCCACCCGATTGCTACCGGCAAAGCAAAGGAAGAAAGGGAAACCGAGACCAATAAATGTTGTCGGATTGATCGCTTCTGAAAACGCAAGCTTGGATGCGCGGCTGCCGCCATCGACCGAAAACGATGAAATTGCCATTCTAGACGAGGAGATCAAACAACTGAGACGCCAGCTCACCGAAAAACTGCTCTTGCAAAATGCGCAGCTCAAAAAGATGCTGAAGCGGTTCGATCCTTTGTAAGTGCTCACCGCGATCGCGCCTGCGACGTCTTGTTGATCTTCTTTAGCCCTTCGCTCTCTGCATAGCCGATCATGTGAACCGGCGTCGAGCAGCCCAAAACCTACCCAGCGTCAAGTTTCGTGGATGATAGATCACGTGACTGTTAGATCTGAACCCTATGCGCCTAGATCGTCGCGGTCGAGGCTGAAGGCACCTGGTCCATCTTTAAAAGGGACCGATTTTCCAGCTTGAACGCGTAGCCGATGCCTAAGACGGCACTAATTCGGGGTCCGCCGCACGTATGTGCCGTTCACCCACCCCTGCCGGCCCGCCTGATCGCGCACTTGCAGCCAGCCATTTTCTTGCTCGAGAATAATGAGTTTGACGCCGGTGGCCAGAACGTCGACCAAAAGGTAGTTTGGAGCAGGGCCCTCGCGCATATTGAGGTTTGTGGTCGTAATGCCTGCGCCAAGCCCCGTGGGGCTAGAACCATTATCCGACGATGTTTGCACGCCGAGGTCGAAGATCTTCGGTTCTGGCTGCACCTCTCTGGTTTGAAGCGTCGGAACTGCGATATTCGGAATGGTTTGTTGAACGGCAGACGTCGAAGAGTTGGAGATCGAGAGCGCGATCTGAGATGCGGCGTCGAATGAAGCCTTAAACTCCGCATCGATGTCTTTGAACTGCCGATCGACGGGAGGTCGATTGGGAGTGAATTCGTTTGACTTACCGCCTTCAGCACCGTTCGCGCCGGCGGCAGACACTCCAGATGGAACCGATACTTGACTTGTCGTACCGTTCGACACTCGAGTTGGGTCGCGACGACTGGCTTCAATCGTTGGTGACGCTGCGCGCTTCGGTTTCGCCGACAGGTTCGCGAGCACCGTTGCCGAGGCCGTCATGCCCACAATAATCCAGAAATTTCGATAATGCGCCGGCATCGATCAGATCTTACCCATGTCAACCTCAAGCTGCTTCAGCCGGTGGTAAGCATCGATCAGCCCTTGCGGGGGTGACGTTACGAGCATACGGGCATCGTCTGCCAAACGGCGAAGTTCATCAGGCGCCCGACGAAGTTCCCTTTCGAACTCGGCACGCTTTTTCCCCATTTCTATCTTGATCTGCTGAATAGCTTGCGGGTCCGTTGGAATGGCATTGTTGAAAACGAACTTACGCTCGATCGAGCGCGCCCACCCCATGACATCCGCAGCAAGTGAGGGACCAAAACCGGGAACGCTCGTAATTGGGCGCTGCATGACATCCCAGGCATCTTCAAAGCCAAAGGATGCCAACGTTGCCTTGCGTCCCGCGCCGATCTTGGGGATCTTTGCACGCTCGATCAGATGCGATTCCATGTGCTTTTGCATTTGGAGATGACGCTTTTTCTGTTCAAGCGCCTTCAATTTCGCTTGCTCCTGCGCAGGTAGCTCGGAATGAGCTGCTGCTAGGCTTAGATAGTGACTTCTTCTTTCCTCAAACTTTCCGGGTCCAGCGCGAGCGATCCAAGTCCTGCGCTCTGCGTCCCAGTTGGATTGGGCGCTGGCATGATCCCCAGAAAATGCTCGCGCCAAATCCAAAGACCGAAGGCTCATGAAGCCCGCTCCGGCCATAAGCGCAGCCCCCCAAAACCCCTGAACAGACGTCATCAGGTAGAGCCCGATGAGAATTGCGGCAATTCCCGAAATAACGGTAACAGTTCTTTCGGAGCGAGCTTGTTGACCGGCTGAAGAGACTGTCAGTTGCAAGAGCGGCCCTACGATTTTCTGGGGCTCGGGAGGCTTGGCGGGTGCTGGCACACCGCGGATCGCCGAAAGCAGTTGGCCGATATCCATGATTGGGGCAGTGGGCGAATACTGCGCGACGAACAACGAACGGCCCATCGACTGCTCGATCGAACACCAGGGACAGGACGAGAGATTTCCTGCGAACGAATGCGCACGATCGGCCGAACATGTCTTAAGCTCAGCTTCGACTGTAGTCAGAAGCGTCACCCATTCCGAGGCGAGGGGCCGGCCATTAATATGTTTGGTGGGCAATCGGAAAGCGGTTTCGAACGCGCGTGCCAGCTCATTACCATAGTCCTCAAGCGCGGGAACGTAAGGGGGCGGCTCCATCATCGTTTCCGTTCTACGCTCGCTATAGGCAAATCGGCCTTCCCCGATGGCCTTGCGAATATCCATTTCGCCCTTGCCGAGATAGCGCCCTGCAAACGGGTGACGTCCAAGAAACAGCAGCTGGAAAAGCAAGACCGCAAGCCCAAAGTTATCGTGGTTGGGCATGCGATCTGTTTTGTCGAGAAGCGCGCCTTGAAGCTCAGGTGGTGTGTATTCCGGAACGCCCACCAAACATCGGTGGAGTTTTGATTGCGAACGGAATTGAAACGAATCGCTGTCGATCAGAGTGACCAGCGCCCGTTCAGATACGAGGACGCCAGAATGGTTGATGTCGCCAATAACACATCCGGTCGCGTGCACACTTGCGATCGCGCGCGCCAGATTGATGGCGGCTCTGACAAGGAAGTTCGCGTCTGCCGTTGGGAATTCGCTCTTGCGACTGGCCGGCCCATAAAGATCATGAACGCTCTTGAAGCCATTCACCCTCTTCATCGTGAAACCTAGAAACTCGCCGCGTTCCGATTTCAGGGTATCGAGCGGAAATGCAACGAAAGACGTGCTCGTGTGCAGGCGAGCCGAAACCATCGCTTCGACTTTTTCTCGTCGATCGCTGGCCTTTCCGCGAAGATAGATCTTCGCAACCAGGTCGGGAGCTTCGACGATGTGGTGGACGGCGCCTTCTCCACCCTTTGCAAGTAAGCTGCCCAGCGTCAGCCGCCGGCCGTCGGATGAGACAACGACAGTCATGTCCTAACGCCAAGGATGAGCGACTTGTCGTCGTCGGTGCGCTCGCAAACGCTCGGACTATCGAGGTAGTCTTTCAATGCTGAAGAAAGATCCTTATCCAACCCCTCAACGCGTGAAGCTTTCAGGGGCGCCAACATCCGATTAAAAAATGGCGCATGCGCCGATCTCGCAGCTTGTTCGAGTACCAGGCGCTCGATGCCGTCCGAAAAAAGGGCGAATTCGTCTATGGCCTCGTCAACGCGCAGGTAGTTGAGCTTGGGATGCGGGTCGTCGGTCACAAACGTTGTCGTTGACGCGTACTCGCCGTGGTAGGGCCAGGAAGGCACCTCCCATTCATCCGAGCCGACCTTCTTCCATACTGCTGCGCCATCGCCGATATGGATCACGATTGATGTTTGTGGACCTGCCAGCACCGCTACCAACGTTGAGGCAAAGTCCCGGGGACGCAAGGCCATGGAGCTTGCTTTGGCATTTACGGCCTCGCGGATCTCATCGACCCAACACCAAACGTCTTCTTCGACCAGCGCTTCGAGAGGTCTTGCAACCAGGAATTCCCGGCATGCCCGGAAAAATGAAAGACACACGAGCTTGGATCCGGTCTCCGCATTTGACGCGCTGCCTGCTCCGTCCGAGACGACTGCAGACATGATCGGGCCTTCAGGCCGGATAAAAAGCTTCGCGCCTGCATAGTCCTGGCACGCTGTATCGCTCTTTACATGCGAGGTGCCAATGGATCGCGCGCCTGCCCATCGCCAGCTATTGTTCATGCAATCGATGCCCACCCGTCCGGAGCTGCCGGATTAGCAAGCGGAACTGCGTCCTCGGGATTCGAATGGGATACCGAGCCAAGCGAGCTCGAAAGCCAGGAAAACAGATCGCGAAAACGCAATTCCTTCAGAGCCAAGGGCTGACGAACTGAAATCTGCGACAGGATCTCCATATTGGCTCCCTGCACACCGACGGCAAAGAATGAAAAAGTCTTCTGAGCTTCACCGGCCTTCACTGCGCTTGCCGCGCCATGCCACGCATCAGTTGGAGCACCGTCCGTGATAAGAAACACCCAAGGGCGATAATAAGATACTCCGTTCTGTTTGTAAGCGTCTTTTCTCTGGCGCAGCATCTCAAGCCCGGTTTCGATTGCTCGGCCCATCGGCGTGTCGCCTTGCGACGAAAGCTCTGGCGGGCTCCAATGATGAATGCCCTCAAAGTCGTTGGCAATCGAAACGGGCCCGAACGTAACGATGCCAACTTCGACCCTCTTGGCAGCCAGGGAGTCAGCATAAAGCTCGTCCCTGAACTGGACGAGCCCTTCGTTCAATTCCTTCAGTGGAGCTCCGCGCATCGAACCCGAGACGTCAAGTAGCAGAAGGCAGGGGCATCGTGGCTCCGGGTTGTCGACGAACTCTGCACCTTCAAAAGGTTGTTGCTCAAAAGGATTGGCCATCGTTTTACCTTCAGATGCTTCGGGGAATGGCGGACGACTAGTTCGCGACGATACCGAAAGTGTTGAGCACGTCCGGAGTGATTGTTCCTGTGACTTTCAAATTGTAATCCGTCTGCATCGCGACGAGTGCTTTCTTGCAGGCTGGACCGACTTGCCCATCGATCAAGCCTTCGTAATAACCGTAGGCGGTGAGGGCAGTCTGGACCTGCATGACGATGCGTTTGAATTTTGCGGTGTTCCCCGGAAGCGTTTTGAGCGGAGCGGCGGGCACCGGATCAGAAATGACCGGATAGGCGGGGGTAGCGGAAACAGTCGGTTGGCTGGAAAACGAACGGGACGGAGCTGTATAGACCGTAGAAGGTGCCGTGTAGACGGGCGCACTGCGCCTGTAGGTGTAGCCGCCGCCACTGCTTGAACGATGACTTGAGTGGGAGCTGTGCGAGCGATGCGAGCTATGAGATCTATGCCCGGCGAGCGTGAAGATATGCTTCAATCTGAGGCGCTCAAGCACTGAAGTCCCAGGATCCTTCTTTGCCAAGACGTCGCCGATGGGCAGCGCATGAGATTTCGATGGCAAGAAGCCCGCCACCAGAAGTGACGGGATCATAAACAGGCGAGATTTCATAATGGCCCCAGATATGCAAACCCTTCGGAGTGACTATACCACTGAAAGAAACCACCACAAGTTTTCTTAACGCGACAATTCAAGCAGAAGTCTAGGTACTTTCTTTTCCAATCTGAAATCGTTGAGGGGGCAAAATCCTGGTAGACGGGCGGTACCGAACACAGTGGGAAATTGTAGAGTGCCGCCCTGAGCCCGCGTGCAGTCGCGATGTCGACCGCCCGGGCGATCTGGTCGAAATCGCCGGATGTGTCTCGAAACGTCTCTTTCCAGTTCATCCGGGCATAACCGATCCGCTCCAGTTGCATAATGGCCCAGACCGTCAAGAAGTTGAGGCGGGTAGAGACATAGTTCGCCAGCGCTGGAAGATCCTGCCAGTTCTGTTGCATGACGACTGTTCGCAGTTCAAGGGAAGCCCCAGCGCGCATCAGGATGGACAATCCCTGTTCAAGGGTAGCGAAAGCGCCCGTTTTCCCAACGATCCGATCGTGATTTTCGGGTGTGGCGGAATAGAGCGGAACGCCCCAGAGCACGCGTTCGTGGTCTAGACGCTGCAGTCTTTCCAGGTCTTCTCGGGAAAAATGCTGGGCGTTGGTCAAGATATGAAACCCGACGTCGGGACGTTGCGCCTTGACTTCCTCAAGCATGCCGAAGAGCCGCTCCTTATGCAGCAAGGGCTCCCCGCCTGAAACGCCAATCATTGCGCCTTGCGGGGCAAGAGACGCGGCCTGGGTGAACTGATCAAAGAGGTCAGCGTGATACTTCTTTGGCGGTTGCGAGCACATCACACATAACTGGTCGCATTGCTCGGTCACAAGAAGCGTATTATGCGCAGAACCAGCGCGGATGAGACGGTGGGCCGTTGTTTCGCCCGGCAGCATCATTAAGACGTCGCCGTCGATTGCTTTGTCGGAAACTCCGTAAACGCCAAAGGAGAAACCATTGAGATCATACTCGCGGCGGTCCGGTGCAATCTCAGCAAGGACCGCGTCGTGATCCGACTGTACAGGCGAACCCGGTCCAAGCAGTCGGACGACCAGGGGCTCGTCAATTGGTAGGGGGTCGACCTTCAGGCGCAGGCTGATCATTGATGAACCCTGGCAAGAAGCGGATCGAAGTGCGGTGTACCTGCCCAAAGCGCCAGCGTCTTTTTGACCTTCGGGTCATCCGAATAGATCATCTCGAAGACCCTGTCGAAGATCGACGTGTGGCGCTGGCAAAAGTCGGTCATATGCTTTGGCATATCGATCCGCCCATAGCGTGAAATGTCATCGACCAGTTCGACCCCACAATAGGCCTGGTAGGGACAGTGCACACAATCAGGATGGAAGTTGTTGAGCGCTTCGGCATTGAGCGCATCGATCGTGTCAGCGGAGATCCCGCAAAAGACGTCTCCCATGGACAGATCGAATTGACCGATGCGAGTGACCATCCGCGCTTCATCTGTCGGGTATATTTTGCCATCGTAGTCAATCACGACATAGCTGTGTCCGACGATGTTTGGATTGCGCAGATCAACGTGACCGTTATGGCCTGATCTCAGCACGCGTCGAAGACAGTGGACGAAATAGTACTCCTCGACCGGTATCTCACTGGACCAGTTGTGCTCTACGAGCGCATCTATGAATGAGGCGTGATATTTGTTCCAGACGTCGGCGCTTCCTTTTGCGTCGAATTTCTTTCTCGCAAATCCTTGGTGGTTTACGGGTCGCAGGTAGATGGATCGAATATCATAGCTGAGGAAGGTCTCGATGATGTCTTGAGGCGAAGGTGCGTTGTGCGGGTCGATAGTCGGTAAGGCGGATATCTTTTGCGGCCCCAACCGTTTCGAAGCGAATTCAAGATTCGAGAAGAACTGGTCCGTCTTGCCGGGCAAGATTGTCCTTTGCTTTTGATGCGTCATTCGATTGCCGTCCAAGGACGTGCTGACAAAAACATCATCCTGTTCGAGCAGGTTCCAGGCGGCGTCACTGACCTCCTGAAGATTGGTACAGACTACAATCTCGCTCGCGTCAAATCGCTGCCTGCAGAAATCACGTATCCTCGTAATGACATCAAGCCGAAGAAGTGGCTCGCCCCCCTGGAATTCGACCTTGATTTTTCTGGCCGACAGGGCATCGAGAAATCCAATAACCGCCTCCGTCGTGGTTTCGTCCCAATCGAAGCCTCGCGCGGCTTCATTGACACGAGAAACCTGGCAATAGCCGCAGGCCAGGTTGCATCTAAGGGTAGGGACCAGGATGACATAGTCCATTTCCCGCGGAAGGTAGAGACGTTCTGCAAAGCGGTGTTCGAAACCGGCATATGCGAGATCATCAACAGCATTGTAAGCGTGGCCGTTCGCATTCAAGAACTCAAGGTCGTGGGCGCTTAACCGATCGCACGCATAGCGGTGCAAGAAGGCAGGGCCGGACTTGAAGTATCCGCCGGCGTCGTCGGCAAACAGAAGGAGCCCATCTTGATGCGGACGGAATTTAAGCGGAACGACTGGCAAATCCGGTCACCCCCTCGATCAACATCGTGCGGAGCGGCAGCGTTTCGCTGTAGATCTTCTGCCGGTAAATACAGAACATCAGGTCCTGGACAAGACTAGCCATTCGATCACTTGGAGCCGCCAGTGTAACTGTGCGGTGGTTTACGCTTAAATGAACATTCGGGTAGAGATACCGAAACCGCACAGCGGCATCCGCTAGCCAGGGACACAGTTCGGCGTCGATTGTCAGGGTCTTCTCGATATCTGTATCGTGCATTGATTGGGCTTTTCGCTTAGTTTCCAAGATTCTGGGCGATCGAATTGTAGCAAGACTCCTTCGGCCCGATGTCATAGTCCAGCAAGGATATCCATTCAGCACCGTCCATGGTCAGAAACCGGATGTGGCACTTCATAGCCTCGCCTCGTGCCGTCTGGGCGATCATAAGCCGACTGTCGATTTGGTACTTAAGATCAAGATACTGCGCAGCCTCTTCATCAAGGGGGACGCGAGAGACCTCCCCCGTCCTGACGCTCGCAACGAATGCGAGGGAGCACCCAGTGCCGCATCCCACTTGGATCACGGCATACTCACCGGCGAAATTCGGGCCACCTGCCATACCCTCGGAGATGCGAGTTTGAAAGTTCCTTGCCGAAGCATCCGCGAAAAAAGGCGCATTGATCGGCCCGTTGTAAATGCGATGCACTGGCAGCTGGGAAGGGGATATCCGCGCCAAAGAAAATTGCCGTCCCACGGCCGGCAAGATTGGGGCTTCCCAGACAATTGGAACGTATCCTGTATCGTAAACGAGTTCATGCCCCCGTGTAAGCTTCAGGTAGTCGCTTTCAGCAACTATGGTAGATTCCAGCACCGCTACCGTATCGATATGCGCATACATGTCGTCACCATACCTCTTCTTCAAATCACCCAGAGACGCTGAGGATATCTTTGAGATGAACGAGGCTATGACGTTGGTTCCCCGAACCTCGTAGGAGGTGACGATACTCACGCCACCATCCGGTGTAGAGGTCACCGGCACGACACCCGCAAACAGCAATCCCTTGCTGCCAAAATGAGAACGTATATCGAAGAGACTTGTTTTCCCGAACTCGAAATGACCGAACTGCCCCGACGATCCGGGTTGAAGTCGGCGGCTGGCTTCAAGTTGGATGACTTTTTTCGAGCCGTTGTCATAGGTCGCTTTAAGATTGATGCTTGTGGGGTTCGCCAGTTCGATTGTCGTGTACTCGCCGGCGGGTGTTGATGCATGAGCTTGTTGGTCAGCCAGCAACTTGGAACCATCTTCGCCAATCGCGTGACCTGCAATAGTCTGCGCCCGGGCAGAAGTACCGATGTAGCTTGCCCCGACGAAGGCGGCCAACAGGACAATTCTGAGGCAGGCGTGTTCCAGCGTTCCAAAACTCTTCGATCTCATTACCAAGTGGACCCAGTGGAGTACGCGATTTCCTTCAGCTGCCCTGATATCGCAAGGATGAGCGATTGTAACCACTCAAGATAAAGTTGCAACGCAAGTTCACATATTGAGCGCAGGAGCAGGCGGATCGGCGCAATCCATAACGCCGCACCTCTGGAGTGCGCCAACGAATTGCACTCCACCAGGTTGTGGAATCGTTGAAGTTATGACCAGACTGTCGGCTCGGGTGGTCTATTTCCGTAAGGTGTCTGGACGTATGGATCTTTATGCGATTTTTCAGCAGCAGCAGCGAATTCTGGAGCTCGAACTGTCTTTAGCGCGTGAACGCTTTGCCCATTATGGGCTTCGCGGCGGCGCGGTTGAAAATGCGGTGAGAGACTTTCTGGAGCGTCACATTCCGCGCTCGCTTACGGCCGGGACGGGCGAAGTTGTGGCATCTCAAGGCGACACCGCTGATCGCCGATCGGGCCAGCTGGATGTGGTAATTTCAAACATGCTGCAGCCATTTGTGGGCCCGCGCGACCTCCCGACCGTTTCCTTCATCGAAGGGGTACACATGGCCGGAGAGGTCAAGGCGACCATCGGGCGCGCAAACGTCGACGATGAACTCAGAAAGGCGCGACGTTTTCGCGGCCTGAGGGCACGCAATGTTTCGCGCCTCGTGCAGGTTCCCGAACCAGACAATTGGCTCAGCTACTACGTGTTTTATCGCCCATATTTTCTTCTTTCGCTCGAAACAAGCAGCAAATGGCAGACAATTCTATTGGAGGTGATGGTTCACATTAAAAATACGGGGCTGATGCCGCTAGATGGCGTGTTTTTGCTCGACCAGAACATAATCATCCTTCTAACCCCTTACGTAGATTGCCCCTTCTCTAAGCTACAAGGCATACCGTTCAATCACTCGATCCAAGGTCGCCCCGCAGTCGGTGCAATCCACATCTACAAAACCGACGTACCTCTGGCATTGTTCCTCGCGTGGACTGCGGCCTTTCGATCGAGCTTTTTTGACGATCAACATCCAATCGGGTTCTACATTTCGGAAGTGCTAAACAAGGCTATGAGCGATGCTGTCCTTTACGAAAGCGACCAAACGGCCGGCGAAATTGCCAAACGGATCGCTGCCCTGGGCGTTTTCGACGCGACCATCGAATATCTTCATGCAGCTTACCCAAAACGTGAGCACTCGACCGGGACTAGCGAAAAACATTGAACACTTCGCACTTCCCAATCTAGGTAACCGCCCCGCCTCCGAAAACAGTTACAAGTGCCCCCCCAACTGAAGCGTCGGAGTGCGATCGGTTGAAGAAGGCTTGAGGTGAGCGGCGTCTCGCGACGACTGTTCACGTCCCTTCACCCACCCCATGCAATCATTCGCCAACCCTATTACTCGTAAAATTGGGAGGATTGGCTTTACGACGTTTCACCAAGCTTTTGACGGGCAACCCGCCGACTGGCGCGTTTGAGCCACGGCCCAATATGCGGTTCGAGCGGATGGTCACTCACATATCTCATTAAATTTGAAAGCGAAGCTCCTTTGCTTCTTACGCGTTGCGCATACTCAAGGACGATTTCCTCCCAGATGGGATCTCGTTGGAAAGAACCTGCCGAACCATCATCAAAGTACTGTGGCTTGTTACGGATCTTAATGGCTCGCAGACGGACATCTTTAGGGAGAACCGGTGCTGAAACTATCACGAGTTCAGACTTCACACCTTCCGTGGGGGCGGTGAATTCATCCTTGTCGGTAACCAGAAATGCACCCTCGTCCCCAATCCTTTCGGCGCGGGTGAGGCCCGTCAGTGGACCTGTTGATCGCTCAATCGCCATCATCGCTTCTAAATCACCCTGAGAAAATTTGGGCGGGAGGTAGACATTCTTGTGGGCGTTGAGCCATTGCAATTCGTTCAGTGCCGCCGCCTCTTCTGGCCGCCGGATGGTGATGATGTTGTTCTTTGCGTCGCTGATGTAGACATTGCTATCATGCAGCAGCAAGGCGAATTTCGGAGATAGCGGCAAGCACATTTGTAATCCCGCCCGGGTCATACCCGACATCCGTTCAGCATCTTTCTTTCGGCCGAACCAATTGGTCGAGACAACCGGATTGTCAGCGATGACGAAGGGCGTTGCAGTCTCGTTGACTACAAGAAAGCGCTTCAGGTCGAGAAGAAGCGGGCTGATCGCCAAAGTAAAGGCGACGTTCTGATTGGCAGCATCCTTGATCCCGATCTTGACGGAGCGAAGAGCTTTCTCCTCGATCCGATTGTACATGAGCAGCTTCATCATACGATCGGTCATGCTGTTGTACTCCTCCTCAGCGCGCCGAGTTCGTGCCTTCTGGAGGGCGACCATCTGAACTAGATGCCAGCCGTCACGTTCATCAATTGAGCGCGTGGTCAACATCTTGCGGATGAGATTGGCAAAGTAGCCTTCTATATCACCCAAGGCCTTTTCTATGGCCAGGTTCTTTCCATAAAAATAGTCGCGGTAGCACTGCTCTTTGAGTGAGGCATTTGGAATGACCTTCCGGCTTGCGATGTTGACGAGCCGAATCTGTCTAGGTTTCGGATTGGAGCCATAGTCCACCGCGAAATAACGCAGTGTTGACTTTGGCACATAGTGTTGTCGTTTGTTGTCGGCCATCGTTCCCCAGCATTGATAAAAAGAGCGCTCTTTGCGCACAGCAATTCCGACATCAGGTAATCGTTCTGTTCAGCCTTTGAAAGCGAGTATCGGCAATTACGATGTTACATCAGTATTCAATTCGGGAAGCTGCATGCGATCCAAGCGTTCCATAACTTCTTCGTTCAGCGTGCTAGACCCGTTTGGGTGGCTGAAAAGTCGTGATCGTCTCACACCGGAAGATCCAGTCGGTATCGCGGGGATGGCACGCTCGCTGTCTGCTTCCTGTTGCGAGGCTCGACAGTGGAAGGGATGAGCCTGCACTAGTTCGAGGCCACGATGATTGCATCCGACATCCAAGGAGCGATCGCGGCGAGTTGTGGCAGATAGTTCTTCTGTATCGCGCGACGACAAAGAGTTGAGAGCTGTCTTGCGAACCCTCCAAGCTCACCCCGTCGAACGACGAGATAGATGTGTCGCGAGAAGCCGGCTCCAGGGACTTGGAGCACCTGGATCGCCGGCGCGAGTGCGATGCATTTTCTAACGCAAACTGGGGTCAGAATTGACCACCCGATCCCCGCCGCCACGAGACTGACGATGGATTCGATGGTCTCGCAAGAAAAGGCCTGCGGCACCTCCAGGCGCATCCGACGAAATTGTTGGTCGACACGCTGAGCAATTCCTGAGGTCGTGCCCGATCGGATCATCGGGTAACGCGTTGCGAAACCGCGAAACTCGTCCTCATCACCAAATGGCGGTTCTCCTTGAGAAACCAGCACCACGAATTGCTCCTGAAACAACTCGAAGCGCTCGAAACCGTCGACATCATCGAACGGGTCCGCGGAAATGACTGCGTCTAGTTCGCGTTTGAGGAGTCGCTGGCGCAGCGGCTCCATAAAGCCTGTTGCGACCGAAATCGATGCTACGCGGTCGCGCAGCGACTTGATGAGAATGGGAACCAACGGATCGGACAAGGAGTCGATCAGCCCGAGGCGCAGCTTCGGAATGATACCCAGGTCTGCGTTCTGCAAGAGGGTAGGGACGGCCGTTGCTTCTGAAAGCAGATGCTCTGCAGCACTGACAAGCCTTTGCCCCGCAAGCGTTGGCTTTACGGGACGCGAACCGCGCTCGACCAATGTCACGCCGAGGCGTTTCTCCAGGTTCGAGACCTGCCGCGATACAGCTGGCTGCGTCAGGCCTGTTTGAATAGCTGCGGTCGTCATACTGCCCGTACGGCACACGGTTACGAAAATCTCGAGCGATTGGAGATCGAAACCCAGACGACGGGCAACCATCTGGTCGGAAACGGGGGCCTTCATCGCGTGTATTTTGCCTCACATCATGATTTCAGTGCATATAATTCAGAAATGTCGGTAATCGTCAATCTTGGTTCTCCGTCCACCATGCCAGGCAAAATTGCTTAGGCCACAACGATAACAACTTGAATAAATTCGCTTATTTTCGACGTTTGCCTCTATGAACTAAAAAACTTCGCGTTTTCAGGCGGATTTAAACGAGAATTCTCTGAAATGTTTTGAAGTCATTATGTTTGCGCCTGAACCAGGGCTCCGGTATCTCCACCTCATGGTTTTTGGGAGGAATAACCACATGCTCGACAGACGAACTCTTGGAATGGTGGCAATCGGTGTGGCTTTAGCGCTCGTGAGTGCGACGCCGAGCTCGGCCGAAACCACGATGGAGAAAATCAAGCGCACAAAGAAGGTAACCGTTGGGACGGAGGCCGCATATCCACCGTTCGAGTATGTCAAGGACGGTCAGATCGTGGGCTTTGGCAAGGACCTGCTGACAGAGATCACAAAGCAATGGGGTGTCGAGACTGAACAGCTTGACCTGCCGTTCCAGGGCATCCTGCCGGGTCTTATCGCCGGCAAATTCGACTTCGTTGCCACTTCTGTCGGCATCAACGCTGAGCGCGCCAAACGCTACGCCTATACACTGCCGATCGCCGACAGCACTGCCTATGTCATCAAGAAGGTCGGCAATTCAGACATCACCACGGTCGATGACCTGAAGGGAAAAGTTGTTGCGACGCAGCTCGCTTCGGCGGTCGATCCCGTCGCCAAGGCGCTTGACGAACGCCTTGAGGCAAAGGGTGAGGGATTTTCTGACCTGAAACTGTTTCCGACCTTCAACGATTCTTTCCTTGCGGTTGCAAACGGGACTGCGGATGCGGCGCTCGCCGGCCTGCCGGTGCTACAAAACCTCATGAACGAGCGTCCGGGCATCTTCGAACTGGTCGGCAAGGCGGCCGTGGTGCCAAGCTACAACGCCTGGGTCGTCCGACCGGAAGACCAGGATCTGCGCAATGCGATCAACGAAGCGATTTTGACGCTCAAGAAGAACGGCAAGCTCGCAGAACTGCAGCAAAAGTGGCTGGGCATGACCTACGATCTGCCAGAGCAGGGCTACCTGCCGGAAGGCGCCCGCTAACAGGCCGCCGGTCAGGTTTCGCACTGCTCGCGAGGCTGACCGGCTTCCCGATCCACCACGACATTGGAGGAAACGTCGATGGACTTTAGCGTAGCCGCTTTGAGCGGCGCCTTTCCCCAACTCTTGCCGGCGATGACCACCAACCTGACGATTGCCCTCGTCGCTATGACACTTGCCCTTGCTGGCGGCACTTCGCTGACGATATTGCGCACATTGGGCATCGCCTGGTTGAATGCCGTGATCGGTGTCGTGATCAGCTTCATACGGGGAACACCGATCCTCGTGCAGATCTTCCTGTTCTATTATGGTCTCCCGGCTCTCGGACTTGATCTTTCACCGATCCAGGCGGGCATCCTTGCCATTGCGTTCAACAGTTCGATCTTCATCACGGAGATCATGCGGGGTGGGCTGTCGGGGATGGATCCCGGGCCGATCGAAGCCGCCATTGCGCTCGGCGTCAAAGGCAAGGTAATCTGGCGCAAAGTTATCTTGCCGCAGCTTTACATCCGTATCATGCCGCCGCTCGTTAACGAGCTCACCACGATAGTCAAAGGCACGGCTCTGCTGTCCGTCATCACCGTCGTGGAGGTACTGAGGACCGCGCAACAAGTGGCCAATTCCTCGTTCCGCCCGCTCGAAACACTCCTGGCCGCCGCCCTTATCCTGTTCGCCGTGAATTTCGTCATAAGCCAGAGCGGCAGGGTTTTGGAAGGGCGCTTCGCGGCGCGCAGAGGTTGAACTTATGACCTTCGATATTTCTGTCATCTTTGACAACTGGGCGCTCTTTGCCCGTGGCACCGTCCTTACAATCGTCATTGCAATCGCTGCTGTCGCGGTCGGTTTTGTAGTCGCAGTTCCGATCGCGCTCATGGCGCTGTCCCACCGCTCGCCGTTGCGATGGCTTGCGACCGCATATGTGGAATGGTTCCGGAACGTGCCGTTCATCGTCGTACTCTACCTCTTCTTCTATGGGCTGCCGCTCTTCAATGTCCGGCTGCCGGAAGCCGTCGTCGGTGCCATTGCTCTGGCCTTCTTCGCGAGTTCCTACTTCGCTGAGATCATCCGCGGCGCGATCCTTGCCGTCCCGAAGGGACAGATGGAAGCGGCTCGCGCGATCGGAATGTCCTATTTCCAAGGACTGTGGGAGATCGTCGCTCCGCAGACCGTTCGGCTTCTCCTGCCACCGTCAACCAACACCAGCATCTCCATGGTCAAGGAGACTTCGGTACTCAGCACGATCACGGTCGCAGAGCTCACCTATCAGGGATTGGTCGTGCAGGGCGAAACCTTTGCTCCCTTCGAGGTCTTTCTGACCACGGCTGCCATCTATTGGATCGTCACCGCCGTCCTTGCCCAGGCCTTCCGTCGTACTGAGCAGGCGTTCGGGGCGGCGCAGGGCGCTCATCACAGCCGTCCGAGCCTTGCGGACAAGTATCTCTTGATCGGCGAACGGAGGCCCGCATGAGTGCGTCACTTCTAAAAGTTTCCAACCTTGCCAAAAGTTTCGGAAACGCCACCGCACTGCGCGACATCAGCTTTGACATCGCAGCCGGGGAGGTGGTTTGCATCATCGGCCCCAGCGGCTGCGGCAAGAGCACACTCCTTCGGTGCATCAACCATCTGACGCAGCCGGATGACGGGTTCGTAGAGGTCGCCGGCGCCTACATCGGGCGCGAGCGGACCGCCGACGGGCGAACCCGCATGCAGTCACAGGGCGAGATCGATCGGATGCGGCCGAAGATGGGGTTCGTTTTCCAGCAATTCAATCTATGGCCACACCTCACCGTCCTGGAGAACATCGCCAAGGGGCCAATCAAGGTCCAGAAGCGCGCCAGAGCGGAGGCGGAGACGCAAGCATTCGCGCTGCTGCAGCGTTTTGGTCTGCGCGACAAGGCCCACATGTTCCCTTCGGCTCTTTCGGGAGGTCAGAAACAGCGCGTGGCAATTGCACGAGCTTTGGCAATGGGTCCCGAACTCATGCTTTTCGATGAGCCGACGTCGGCCCTGGATCCCGAGATCGTCAAGGAGGTGCTGATATTCCTTCGGGAGCTCGCAAGCTCCGGTATGACGATGGTCATCGTGACACACGAGATAGGTTTTGCGCGCCACGTCGCCGACCGCGTCATCTTTCTCGACCGCGGCGTGGTTGCCGAGGCAGGTCCGTCGGACTCTGTGCTTTCCGACCCCGCCAACCCCCGCCTGCGGGAGTTCCTTTCCCAGATTGCGGTCGATCAACAGTTTACGGGCGACGTTTCCACGTCTGCCACAACACCACATATCCATTAGAAGGACAGCGTCATGACGAACCAGCTTACCTCCGCCCCTAAGCATGGCCACACGAGCATGCTCTATTCCAAGGTCCATACCGACCTGGATACGCTCGACGCGCACGTCGCCTTTCTTGGTATTCCCTATGGCTCGGCCTACACCATCGACGAGGTGACCAACGATCAGACGCGGGCTCCGACCGCGGTGCGCCAGGCAACTGATCGGGCCGTTCGAAACCTCGACCGATATGATTTCGATATCGGTGGGCCGCTCTACGATGGCCGCGCGATCAAGGCGGTAGATTGTGGCGACGTCGTCGGCGACCCTCAGGATCCAAGCGCTCACTACCGCAACGCTGAGTCAGCGGTTCGCAAGATCCTTGCTGCAGGTGCGCTACCACTCATTATCGGCGGGGACCACGGGATTCCTATCCCCGTTCTGCGAGCCTATGACGATCAGGAGCCGATCACGCTGATCCAGATCGATGCACACCTTGATTGGCGAGATCAGATCAATGGCGTGCGTGATGGGCTGTCGAGCCCTATCCGTCGGGCTTCCGAGATGAAGCATGTCAAGGATATCTACCAGATCGGAATCCGCGCCCAGGGCACTGCAAGGCCGGAGGAATACGAAGCCGCCAAGGCCTACGGGTCCAACATCATCACGGCTTACGAGCTGCACGACGTGGGCATGGACGCCATTCTCGACCGTATCCCTGATGGCGGACGCTACTACATCACCATCGATGCCGACGGCATCGACCCGTCGGTTATGCCGGCCGTCGCCGGTCCGGCGCTCGGCGGGGTCACATATCTCCAGACCCGCAAGCTGCTGCACGGTCTCGTTCGCAAGGGCCGCGTCGTGGGCATGGACATCGTCGAGATCACGCCATCGAAAGACGTGAACCAGCTTACCGCAATCTCCGCAGGGCGGTTCTTCGTCAATCTCATCGGCGCGGCCGTTCGAGCAGACTACTTCGGCACGAAGGAAGAACTTGAGGCGGTGGCTGCTGGCAAAAGTCGATCGGTCGAGGCGGCCTGATATGATGGATACCCAGCAGGCGCGTCTTAGCGTACGGCTCGAAAGCGATGCCCTTGGGGAGCGTGAAGTTCCCGAGCAAGCCTATTTCGGCATCCAGACTTTGCGTGCGGTCGAGAACTTCTCGCTTTCTGACATAGCGATCAGTCATTTTCCGACCCTCGTGCGCTCGCTCGCGATGGTCAAGAAAGCTGCGGCGATCGCGAACAATGCGGTGGGGCAACTGCCCACGACGAAGCTCGATGCCATCGCAAAAGCATGCGACGATGTCATCGACGGACAGCTACTGTCGTCGTTTGTCGTCGACGTCTTCCAAGGGGGGGCTGGCACCTCGACCAACATGAACGCGAACGAGGTCATCGCAAACCGCGCGCTCGAGCATCTTGGTCGACCGCGGGGGGAGTATCGTACACTTCACCCGAACGACGACGTGAACATGTCGCAGTCGACCAACGATGTGTACCCGACCGCGGTGAGGCTGTCCCTGCTGCTTAGCCGCTCGGAACTCCAGGTCGCTCTTTCCGGACTGATCACGGCGTTTGAAGCAAAGGCGAGGGAGTTTGCAGGAACGGTGAAGATCGGCCGCACCCAATTGCAGGACGCCGTTCCGATAACCCTCGGGCAGGAGTTCGGGGCCTTTGCCGCGACCCTGAGGGAAGATACCGCAAGGCTCGAGGAGGTCGCGTCGTTCTTCCGGGAAGTGAATCTCGGCGGCACTGCCGTCGGCACGCGTGTCAACGCCTCGCAAGCTTATGCGGAACGCGCTATCGAAGAGTTGTCGCGGATATCAGGATTCGACCTCGTTGCGGCGGACAACCTCTTGGAGGCGAGTTGGGACACCGGCGCCTTCGTAACGTTCTCCGGCATCCTGCGTCGCATTGCTGTCAAGCTGTCAAAGATCGCGAACGATCTTCGTCTGCTATCCAGCGGCCCGCGCAGCGGCCTTGGGGAGATCAGGCTGCCGCCAGTTCAGCCAGGTTCCTCGATTATGCCAGGCAAGGTCAATCCGGTCGTTCCGGAATCGGTCAATCAGGTCTGCTACCAGGTCATCGGCAACGACCTCGCGGTCACGATGGCAGCTGAAGGAGGCCAGTTGCAGCTCAACGCCTTTGAACCTTTGATAATCTACAACCTGCTGACATCCATGCGGTTGCTTGGACGCGCCATGACAAACCTGACCGAGCGCTGCGTGGCGGGCATCACGGCTGATGAAGAGCGTTGTCGCGCTGGAGCGGAAGGGAGCATTTCGCTGGCCACCGCGCTCGTCCCGGTGGTCGGGTATACCGAGGCGGCCGACATCGCGAAACTGGCGTTGAAGTCCGGTCGCACTGTTCTCGATGTTGCCGCGTCGTACGGATTGGAGGAGGCAATGCTGCACACGCTGCTCGATCCGATGCGCATGGCGATGCCACTCGAACAGAAGGACGCAGCAGATGCCTAAGCCGGCGGAATTCTCCCACGCAGCCGTTATGATGCAGTCGGTGAGCAAGTGGTATGGCAGCTTCCAAGTGCTGCGAGATATCGACCTTGTAATCGCGAGGGGCGAGCGCGTCGTCATCTGCGGACCATCGGGGTCGGGCAAGTCAACGCTGATCCGCTGCCTGAATCGTCTCGAAGAGCACCAGGAGGGACGGATCGTCGTCGATGGCACCCTGATCACCGAAGACATGGCGTCCGTGGATGAAGTCCGTCGAGAGGTGGGGATGGTCTTCCAGCACTTCAATCTGTTTCCCCACCTCACCATTCTCGAAAACTGCACGCTTGCTCCCATGTCAGTCCGGGGTCTCGGGCGCAAAGCGGCAAATGATACTGCGATGCGCTATCTGGAGCGTGTCCGGATTGCCGACCATGCGCACAAATACCCTTCACAAATTTCTGGCGGACAGCAGCAACGCGCGGCGATCGCGCGGTCGCTATGTATGAACCCCAAGATCATGCTTTTTGACGAACCCACATCTGCGCTCGATCCAGAAATGGTGGCGGAGGTACTCGACACGATGGTCGGCCTTGCGCAGGAGGGAATGACGATGATCTGCGTTACTCATGAGATGGAGTTTGCGCGCCGCGTCGCGGACCGTGTGGTCTTCATGGATGGAGGGCGAATTCTTGAGAGTGGTCCGCCGCGATCGTTCTTCGATGCGCCTACCCACGAACGGACGCGCCATTTCCTCCGCCAGATACTACACTAGATGCTTAAAATGAACCCGAGTGCTTCCCACAATCCAAAAGTCGTGATCGTTTCCACCGGTGGCACCATTGCCTCGCGCTACAATGCGGTAGGGCGGGCATTGACGAGTATCGCAACCGGAAAGGAACTGCTTGACACACTCGGAAGCCTGGCTCCTCCCGTGGATTTGGTGTTGGTAGAATTCAGCAATCTGGGTAGCAATCGTATCGATCTCGAGACGTCCTTCCGCATGGCTCGACGCATTGCAGAATTGATCGATGACGATGCCGTTACTGGCTGTGTCGTTACCCATGGCACCGATACACTGGAAGAAAGTGCTTTTCTGGTGAGCCTTGTAGTAGGCTCGTCCAAGCCCGTCGTGTTCACTGGTGCCCAACGCGGTATGGATGCCCCCGATGCAGACGGCCCGCGCAATCTTGCAGATGCAATCCGGGTCGCCGCCTCGCCGGAAGCGCGTGACCTCGGGACTCTGGTCGTTTTTGCCAGCCAGATCTTTTCGGCGGTGGATGCCACAAAAGTCCACACATCGCACCTTGGAGCCTATGAATCGAGTGGCTTTGGGGCGCTTGGTGAAGTCGACGGCGACAAAATCGTCTTAGGTCGAAAACCTGTACGCTACCCTCCCATTAACTCACAGGTCATCGATACGCGTGTCGACTTGATTGCATTGTCCATGGGTGCAGACGCTCGCCTGTTTGATGCGGCTGTCGCAAGTGGTGCTCGAGGCATCGTGCTGGAGACATTCGGACGAGGCAATGCCACACCCGACATTGTCGCTGCAACAAAGCGTGCGACTGACGCTGGAATTCTCACGGTGGTCACATCACGCTGCCCGCGGGGCAGGGTGCTACCGGTATACGATGATGGTGGTGGGCGGGATCTGGAAGACGCGGGTGCCATATTCGCGGGACGACTGAAGGGACATAAAGCTCGTATCCTCCTATGTCTTGTCCTTGGTCATGTGCCCCGGTCGAAGATCGTTGAGCTTTTCAATTTCATCGGTACATAAGATCGCTACAACGAGACATTTCCGATTGGATCGGCCAATGATCTTGCGGGGCAGGACCACCGCTCTTCCCGGTTTGGTTCAAATCCGGGGGTGAGAAGCCGCCTCCGCATCCAGTATTGTTACCTTTGGCGCGATTGACGCGTTTTCCTGGTTTCGCACGACAAGCGTCGTGACGTTCCTTCGTTGTTAATGGCACCATTTTGCAGATGAAATCTGCACCTTGTGATGACCCCGATCATCGGCTAACGAGATCGGTAACGTGGAGCAATTCTTTATTCATATCGGAAGCAATACCGGCCAGTGGGTCTAAGCCTGATCAGGACCTTGCTCCTATCTCCATCCCCAAGGGGTCGCTTTGCATGAGGGAAACTTTGCGTGAGCAATTTTGCTGTTCTTAATGGAGCAACTATCGCATTCGACCTCGATGGTACGCTCGTCGACTCGGCACCTGACCTGATTGGAGCCGTGAACACCATCCTCGTTGAGGAGGGCTACAAGCCCATCCCATACGAGCAAGCGCGGCCCATGGTAAGCGGTGGCGCACGCGGCCTGCTCCAATGGGGCCTTTCCTGTGCCGACGTAGATGACCCAACCTCCCGCGCCACTGCCCTTTTTGATCGGCTTATTCGCTACTATCGCGGCCACATCGCAGACAGGAGCCGACCTTTTCCAGGCGCAATTGGTGCAATTGAGCGACTGAGGGCCGTCGGAGCAAGAACAGTAGTTTGCACGAACAAACCCACCGGAATCTCGCTTGATTTGTTGAGTAAGCTCGGCATGGCACAACTCTTCGACGCCGTCGTCGGCGCCGATGCTGTCTCAGCGATCAAGCCCAACGGCGCCCACTTGATCGAGGCCGTAACGGCAGTGAGCGGCGAGCTTGCGCGCGCAGTCATGGTCGGCGACGCCGCCCCCGATGTTGGAGCTGCGCGTGCGGCCGGAACGCCACTGGTCCTCGTAGACTTCGGCTATTCTGAAACCCCGGTTGCCGAACTTTGCCCCGACATCCTGCTACACCATTTCGATGAGTTGTTTGAGGCCTGTGCGGCATTGCTGGAACACACAAGGACCCTTCACGACGTCTCGTGAACCTCTTGCGGCTAACCGGATTTCGCTGGCAGGCTCAGGAACGAATAGGCTGGATGCCCGCAAAAGTTTGGTGCGACCCTCACAGCCCTCCTTTCGTCTTCAACTGCACTCTCAGGGCACATAGATGAGAGACGTCACGAAACGCGCGCGGCGACGCGCGTACCGCACGACCGATGCCTTGGCTAAGTGTCCAAGAAAATCGACGCATGCTTGAGAAATAGGTCGGGGTACTGATAGTGGGGGGCATGCCCCGCGTCAGGATAAATTATCAGCTGGGCGTTAGGCAGACCGTTTGCAAGGTAGTAGGAGTTAATTGTAGGGATCATTACGTCATTCGTGCCGTTCACGACGAGAGCCGGATGATGGATTGATTTAAGTTCGGAGAAGCGTTCTCCATTGGGTGTGCGCCACTCCACGGCAGCAGCCATTTGCGCCTGCATTGTCTGTTGTGAAGAGGGGATATCGAGGTCCATCGTCCGCTGGTGCCGACGTTCCCAAAAGGCCTTGCCTGCCTCCTGTCCCTTCTGTGAGTGGCCAAAGAAAAGATACAGGAACGCATCCAGATCGGGTACGTCCTTTGTCGCATGGGCAAACATATGCGGGTCCTCTGTTGGATCACCCGCTCGTGGTCCCGTTCCGACAAGAATCAGTTTGCCGACGCGGTCTGGAAACTGAATTGCCAGTGATTGGGCCACATATCCACCGATGGAAAAGCCTAGCACGTCGGTTCGTTGAAGGCCGAGTGCTTCGAGAAAACGTGATGCGTGTTGCGCCATTTCTTCAATCGTCGCCGGCGTTTGACCGCTCGATACGCCAATACCGGCGTTATTGAACAGAATGACATCTCGCCTGGATGCAAATCCATCAGTTATCGCGGGATCCCAATGGTCTAGGCCGCCACGAAAGTGCTGCAAAAAAAGGAGTGGCGACCCATCACGGTTTCCGAAGCGCCGGAACCCGTAGGTATGGTTTTCATGGGTTACATATTGAGTAGGCGCAGAATTGTGGCTGCCGGTCATGCTGTATGGCCTTTTTGACGATGAAGACTATCAATGCCTTTATAATTGCGATCGCTATTAAAACTGTCAAGAGGTCGCTGAACCTCAACAAACCACCAAAGATCGTCGACGCGTGAAAGACGTCGCACGCGCACAATACGGGTGGCGGCCAAGCCGATGGTATTCGCGCAAACAAACACGCTGAAAGGCGTCTGTAACATTCAATGCGCCTCAAAACGTATGGACCATCGGCTCATATGAATGTCTCTCCCAGAAGCGGCTGGACATTGAACACGTGCCAGAGAAAGAGTGCTTCAGATAATCGACGAAATCCCGCTGGATTTTACAATGACAACACACCTCAATACCAACGTATAAAAGAATACACCAAATAGAACCTGATATCACATTGATTACACAACACCTAAACCGTATTGTTTTCCAAGTTTATTAGTATTTCGAATTGAACATGAGCGCAACGACCGACTACATCACGGCCAGCTTTGTTCCGAAAGACGCATACGAGGCCATTTTGGAACGACCACACACCACTAAACGAGAGCGCGTGAGCGACACCCTTCAACATACGATACCGAATAGTGCCGGAAGTCGCCCCTATTTGTCGTTTGAGCGCAACCTAGAGCAAGCGGCCGCTCGGAGTGGGTTATGGCGCCGAGCATTCTGATCGTTGATGACAATTACGAGCTTGGAAATATTCTTGAGGCGAGCTTTCGAGAGGAAGGATACGATGCTGAAGCGTGCAGCGTCGGCCAGCAATTCAAATATACAGCAAAGCGGCAGCCAGACCTTGTTATTCTAGCGTCATTACCTCCCTCGGCGAATCTGTTGCAAACTTTCTGCAAAATTCGATTGCAGGTACCAAGACACCAGCCTGCAATTCTTGCATTGGGCGAGCAAGATCTATTCCGGCTTGCGATAGACGCAGGAGCGGATGACTACCTGGTAAAGCCATTCGCCATACAGGAGCTCCTATCGCGAAGCGGGGCGATGCTGAGACGAACGACGGCGAGACCAAATCGGATCCTGAACCACAGCGACATCTCGGTGAACCTCGAGACGCACCGAGTGACGCGCCAAGGCCGCGACATTCAACTTGGCCCTACCGAGTTTCGCCTTCTGACTGTGCTGCTGCAGGAACCTGCTCATCTATTCAGCCGTCGCGAAATTCTGGCACAAGTCTGGAAGGACACCAGCAGGGACGAGCGCATGGTCGATGTCGGCATAAAGAACTTGCGCAACCGCTTGAATGTCGGATCCTACCACGATGCAATCCGTACGGTGCGCGGCGTCGGTTATGGCCTGCACACGCCATGAACCGTCGCGATACAGCTTACAGCACCACCTGACGATCGAACCTGGTTTTGGACGCGATCTGCATCAAACTTCTCCAGCAAGAAATCCTACCGGTTCTCACGGTCGCCCGTTCATCATGGCGTCGATTTTTCGACAAATACCAATCGGCTACTCTCGTTGCCGACGAAGTCAAAGATGGCCCAACAGCCGCGTCACGTTCTTTGCACACTATGTGATGCTGCCTTGCGAGAGATGCTGCCTTCCTGAACTCGCAGACTTTTCATGATCCCAAATCTGGTTCGCCATCTCGCCATTCTTACCTTCTAATCGGACAAGGCGAATACTCATCTGGATAAAATGATCCTGCGGAAACGCATAAACCAACCTCCCGCTTCGCAGATCCGGATCGATAAGTCGTTGAGGCAGCCAGGCAATACCCAATCCAGCCAACGCCATCGAGCGAAGGCCATCCGCAAGGCTGGCCCCAAGATCAGACGCATCCGGCAGCGGTTGCTTCGGGGCCGCGCTTTCGACGACCCAGCCAAGAGTGCATTCCGGGCGATAGCTGAGGATCCGTCGATTTTCCTGAGGTAGGTTGTCGATGCAGACGGGAACGAGGTGCTCGGTTCCAATGTCCAGGCACTCAAAGCGGCTGCTTGCTGCCGAGTTCAATGCTCTTTCGAAAGTTTTGCCATCGGGATCGGTAACGCAAGCGACCAGATCGACTTCACCCTCCAGGAGCGCCTGCAGGCAACTGGGGAGCGTCTCGGCCTCAATCACGATCCTTGGTGAGTTGAGCCGCTCGCTCACGCTTCCAAGCCACCAGGAAAAGAGGATCGACGACATCACATGGGGACCTGCGATTCTTAGTTGCCTTGCCGGACGCCGGGAGATGTCTGCGATAGCGCGGCGCGTTGACAACAGAGACCGCAAAACATCGGTTGCTGTCGGAAGCAACAAGGCGCCAGCCTCGGTTAACGTTGGGACCTCTCCACTACGATCCAGAAGCTGTGTGCCAGCCCAGTTTTCCAAAGCCTGAACCCGTCGGCTGAGGCCCGATATCGAGACGTGCTGCTGGCCCGCAGCACGTGTGAAGCTCTTCAAGTTCGCAACGGCCAAGAAACCTTCCAACCATCGGGTGTCGATCATCTTCATTTTCCATTTGCGCAAACAACTTCAAGCGGAATGTCAGCATACTGCAATAAATACAATGTGGAAATAGACACAGCGCATGCCGCCTTTGCAGATTTTGCAAAACACCTTGCCAACTCGGCGATGGACAGCATGCGCTGCCTGGCCTCATCTTTTAAGCGCTCAACAAAGCCCAACAAAAAGGGGAACGCAATGAACAGGAAGATGAATTCAGCAATGACTGCCATCGCCTTGTTGCTAATGTCGTACGGCGGTGTCGTTGCTCAGGAGCAAAGTCCGGTTCTTACCAAAATTTCCGAGAGCGGAACCATCCGTCTTGGATATCGAGAGTCCTCGATACCGTTTTCGTTCATCGGCAACGATGGAAAACCGCAAGGATATGCTTTTGATCTCTGCTCCCGCGTCATCGATATTATCGGTGAAAAAGTAGGTAAAAAGCTTGAAGTTGCATATGTTCCAGTTACGACAACCAATAGAATCCCCCTGGTCGCAAACGGCACCGTAGACCTCGTATGCGAAACCACGACCAATAAGCTGTCCCGCCAAGAGCAGGTTTCTTTTGGCCCCACCTACTTCTTCACCGGCACACGCATCGCGACCAAGGTGGGCTCCGGTATCAAGGAAGCAGAAGACCTTGCTGGCAAAGTCGTCGGGGTGCTGCAGGGTTCAACCAACGAACAGGCGCTGCGCAAGCTGGACGGTGAAAAAAATCTGCGCCTTAGGTTGGTATACTACAAAGACTATGCCGAAGGATTCTTGTTGCTGCAGACCGGCCGCGTAGACGCGATCGTCGGAGATGGAGCGCCCATGCAGGTTTATGCCAAAACCAAAATGGACGATCCCAAAAGCTACGAAATCGTGGGCCGGTTTCTTACACCTGACCCCTATGCACCAATTTTCGCCAGGGGCGATAGGGAGTTCGAACTAGCTGTAAGGCGCGCGTTTGCCACTCTCTTTCGTAGCGGCGAAGCTGAGAAAATCTTTCACAAGTGGTTCGACAGCGTCGACATACCACTAGACCCGACGATGTCGGCCGCCTTCTTACTGCAGGCATTGCCAGAGTAACTTCGCCTCCTGTCAACAGGCCTCCGCTCAAGGAGGCCGCCCGGCCGCTTGTGCCTAGAACAGAAGAAGAAGCGATCATGGATTACAAATGGAATTGGGCTCTTCTCATTGAAGAGCCTTACCTGGGCTGGCTGTTGGATGGCCTGACCTGGACTATATCGGTTGCACTGGTTGCATGGTTGATCGGGGTTACCGTTGGAACACTCTTCGGTATTCTTCGAACGCTAGGCGGGGTAGGGGGCGCACTCGGGGCGGCCTTCGTCGCAGTCTTCCGCAATACGCCCCTGTTGGTGCAACTCTTCGTTTGGTATTTTGTCATTCCAGAGTTGCTTCCCTCCAGCATGGGTAACTGGCTAAAGCGGGACCTGCCAAATCCGGAGTTTTGGACCGCATCCGTGGCCGTCGGCTTGTTCGCGGCTGCACGGATCACCGAACAAGTACGAGCAGCTATCGGATCTGTACGTGTCGGGTTGAAACAGGCGGTAGCAAGCTATGGCTTCTCCACGACTGAAGGCTACAGGCACGTCATTTTGCCAATAGCCCTGCGTTTTGTCCTGCCACCGCTGACCTCTGAGACACTAAACACGGTCAAGAACTCCAGCTTGGCGCTCACAATTGGACTACTTGAGCTGACCGGCGCAAGTCGGCAGATCGAGTCTTACACCTTCCATGGCTTCGAAGCCTTTGCGGTAGCCACATTGATCTACGTATGCCTGTCCGGACTGGTTATTTTCGCGATGCAACGCATGGAGAGCTATCTCGCCATCCCGGGCCTGATGGGAGGAAAATGATGGAAAATTTCGACTATCAGGCCATTGTGCGCGCTTTGCCCCTACTTATCGATGGACTGGGGATAACCTTTCTACTCACTGGCCTTGCAGCAATTTTTGGTTTGGCTGGCGGTATTGTTCTGGCACTTCTGCGTATGTCTGGAGTGAGGCCACTTGCAATCGGTGTTACGGCCTTTGTAAACGGCATCCGCGCCGTTCCATTGATCCTCGTCATATTCTGGTTTTACTTTCTGGTCCCTCTCGTGATCGGCAGGTCGATAGGCAGTTTCTACTCGGCACTGATAGCCTTTACGATTTTTGAAGCTGCATACTTCAGCGAGATCATTCGAGCTGGCATCAAGTCGATCCCCAATGGCCAGCTCCAAGCGGCCCGCGCGACAGGGATGTCCTACATCGAGGCAATGCGGTTCGTCGTACTGCCACAAGCGATAAAAGCGATGGTTCCTGTGTTGATCACTCAATGCATCGCCTTGTTCCAGGATACGTCACTTGTTTACGTCGTCGGCCTGAATGATTTCCTGACGACCTCCTCAGTAATCGCCTCGCGAGATGCTCGCCTGATTGAATTCTATCTCTTTGCGGCTCTCGTCTACTTCCTCTTTAGTTCGGCAGCAGCAACATCTGTCGCACTTTACATCAAGCGCAGGGAGGTCTCTCGATGATCGAGATTGACAACATTTCAAAGTGGTTCGGCGCCGCACAGGTTCTTAAAAACTGTTCCGTTAGAGTAGCTGAAGGCGAAGTTGTCGTTGTGTGCGGGCCGTCTGGTTCTGGAAAGAGTACCCTGATCAAGACTGTGAATGGCTTGGAACCCTTCCAAAAGGGATCCGTGTCGGTCCAGGATGTCAAAGTGGTGCAAGATCAAAAACAACTCCGGCGTTTACGTCAAAACGTCGGGATGGTTTTTCAATCCTTCGAGCTTTATCCGCACCTGACCGCAATCGACAACATTTGCCTGGCTCAGACTGTCGTGCTCAAACGCACCCGCCAAGCGGCAATCGAAAAGGCTGAGGCTCTCCTGCAGCGCGTCGGTCTTTCGCAGCATGGCCATAAATATCCAGGACAGCTCTCGGGCGGACAACAGCAACGCGTGGCTATCGCACGTGCGCTGGCAATGGAACCGAAGGTGATGTTGTTTGATGAGCCTACCTCTGCGCTCGATCCCGAGATGATTAACGAAGTTCTCGACGTGATGCAGGAGCTTGCACACAGCGGAATGACAATGATGGTCGTGACGCACGAAATGGGATTTGCAAGACGAGTGGCTCACCGCGTTGTCTTCATGGATGCCGGCGAGGTGGTGGAAGACCGAGAATCGAGCGCCTTTTTCGCGGAACCTAAATCCGAGCGGGCAAGAGCGTTTCTGTCGAAAATACTCAATCACTAGGGGGCGACATGAGCAATGTTTTTTTGAAACTGCCAACCCCTTCCCCTGTTGGAGGTGAGTATTCTGCGTATGTAAAAGTCGGAGATAGACTCCACATCAGCGGACAATTGCCTCGCGAAGGAGGAGTGGTCGCGGTGCTTGGCAAGGCAGGGCGAGATGTTTCGGTCGAGGAAGCGCAATTTGCCGCGCGTCTTTGCGCAATGAATGCTCTGGCACAAATCAAGGTTGCTCTTGGCGATTTTGATCGGATTGAAGCCCTGGGGCATCTTAACGTCTACGTCGCTTCCGCCGAGGGGTTCAACAGTCAGCCAAAGGTGGCCGATGGTGCTTCGCTGATCTTCAAGGAGGTCCTTGGAGAGCGCGGAGCTCACACCCGAACGGCGATCGGTGTTTGCGAATTACCCCGTGGGGCAGCGGTGGAAATTGACATCGTCGCCTATGTGAGGGACTAGGCGTGGCTGTAATCGACGCGACCCTTCACGGGCGGCTGCGCGCCGCCACTCCTTCGGCCGACCGCCTAATCTACCTCAATCACGCCAGCGCCGGACTTGTGTCTACCCGCGTGACAGCAACTCTGACCGCATCGGCCTGCCTCGACGGCGCGGTCGGTAGCAATGAATCGGCGCGCAGTAGCTCAGAAGAGCTGAACGGCGCCCGGGCAGCAGTTGCCAGGCTTCTCGATGTAAACGAGAAAAACGTCGCGTTTATGGAGACAACCTCCTCCGCCTGGGCGATGTCGCTGGCGTCTCTGGCGCATCCGTCCCGGCGGATCAGTTTTGTCACCGTGCGCAACGAATGGGGACCGAACATCCTGACGGCGCGTTCGATGAACAGTCGCGGTCTTCTTGAGATGTCGGTTCAAGATTCTGGTCCTTACGGCAGATTTGACACTTTGGCCTTGGCCGCGACCGCAAGGGATGCAGACGTCGTAGCCGTGCCCATGATCCCGGTATCGAGCGGCCTCATCAATCCGATCACGGACCTGCGCAACGAACTTGGCAGTTCGACGCTTTTGTTCGTGGACGCTGCGCAAGCGGTCGGGCAAATACCAGTCTTCCCTAGAGAATTGGGGGCCGACGTCCTTGTATTCCCTGGACGCAAATGGCTTCGTGGACCCAAAGGCATCGCGGTCTTGTACCTTTCTGATCGCGCATTGGAGAGGATGGAGCGGCCTTTCTTTATTGACCAGGGAAGCGGTTATTGGGGCGAGGAGAACAGCTTTACGAGCCATTCGGATGCAAGCAGATTTGAACGTTTCGACTATTACCCGGGCCTTCGCCTTGGACTGAAGGCTGCGGTTGAGGAGGCAACAGAAATCGGGATGGCGAGGATCGCCGGCACAATCGCTCATTTGAGCGAAGGTTTGCAGGAAGCATTTTTACGCTATCGCCTTCCTTACCTGTTCGAATCTAGCCAGAGCGGAACGTCAGGCCTTTGGACATTTACTTGTCCGGAAGTTTCGACGCGCGCGGACATTGAGTGCCTTCGACAGCGAGGGTTGGCCGTTGCAGGGATCGGGCAGAACTATGCCCGTTTAGCGCTCGCGGACCGAAAGACGGAAATCATCCTGAGGCTATCGTTGCACTATCTCAACACCGGTGAAGAAATCGATATGGCGGCACAACTGCTGGCGGAATTCATTGAAGCCGGGAGGAAATGACGGGCATCGGGATCTCAGCCAGAGGCACTTTTGTGGGCGCTGCAGAAGTTTGCGTCCATGCTGTAGCAGCGTCGCTTGCCATCAGGCGTTAGAATGACGATGTTCAAGAAAAGCGCGGCAGCGGGCTTTGCCAGTTCGCCCTGACCGAGGGAGAAGCCGCGCAATATCAGTATCCGCACGTTCGAGCTTGTCCGAGCGTCTTTCGGCCCAGCGTTGACTTTTCGAGCCCTTATGGCAACGCCTGGCGGCGACGGATTTGCGATCTCACCAATACCATCGGCACACATTGGTTCGATGCTATCGAGCCAACATTGCACCTATGTCTTCGGGGCATCCTTCGGCAACGCATGACCGTCCCTGAATTGGCCGCGATTGTTGTCGGCGACGCCATCCGCGATCGCGATGGCTAATTTCAGCTACGCTGGCGGCTTACCGTTTGGGCAGCTCACGTGATGGCTTTGCCATTAGTAGCCGGCATACGAGCCGACGAGAACGGGTTGGCCGCGGTCGCGGGGCAAATCGTACCATCGATTTGACTGCTGCCAACATGGGTCAAGGCCGGCAACTCCGAACAAGTCAGGATGAGGCATACGCCGCCGGCAGAAGTCTTTTCAACAGCCATATGCTTGGAGAGGGGTATGACCCGGTGGCCTCATCACGACTGCCAAACGGCGGCATTATGGTTCCAGTTTGTGGATACTTCATCCCGCCAACCGCAACAACACGCTTGACCTGAAGCCGTTGACGATGCCCCTCGGTCGCAACGCGACCGCGCCGCGGATTTTTTTCACGGTTTGTTCTGCGATCAACGAGAACAACGCATGGCAGCGGCATGAGCCGTGCTTAGATAAACCATGGTTCATATGATCGAAACCTTTGGGTGGGCTCGCAGAACCTTCGCACCATAGCGCTTCACGCCCGATCAGATTAGTTAGCAGTCACGGTTTCGCTGGCCAAGCCAGCGCGGCAAACCCAGGAAACAGCAATGCCCAACGACAGTAGTCGACAATAAATTCGCGCTGCACGCCCGGCCAGGTCTGACGCAGATCTCGCTCGTGGAGCATGACCGTCGCTCAATCGAGGTGAGAAAATGTTGAAGACTTTGAACACAGCAAGGTGGCCACGTCGATTGCGCCAGGCGACAGACGGGAGTTGCCTTACCGCCAAATTTCGCGAGTTCCCAACATCCCAGACAAGTTCGCGAAAGAACGAAACCATCACGGCTTCCTGTGAGCGAAATGTGAGCTATGCCAAGAGGTTGCCGTGATCCTGTGGATGTCCCTGGTTGCTTTTGCGTTGACCTATGCAGCGTTGTTTGTAGGGGCGGCTTGGCGTGCCGACCTGATGGGTCGCGCTCGACCGCATAGAGTCGCGGTCAGGCGTCGAATTCTCCCAGGAGAAGAAGCTAAGGCTGGCAAAAGCCACAGCTCATCGGACCACCGCGATAAGTGTGATTAGTGACAATTCAAAACCAGCCAATACGTATCGCAATCGACTTCAACCCCTGTTCGTTCACCTGCTGCGATTGGTCCGAGCCGTGACGGCCTAAAGGAGGACACGATGAGTCCCGCTTCCACTTCACACAAACCGCACAACCGGCGCGAGCATCACAAACTGCAGCTTGGCGAGCGCGCCAGACCTCGCGTTAATTGGTCCCGCTACGAACAATTCTCGGTGATTATGGTTTTGCTTTTAAGCGGGATGATATTCGCCGTAACCGCAGGCCTGCATTTTTTCAATTATGGGCTTGAAACGCAAAGCTCATCTACTTCGGGAAGCCATTCTGACTTCCATAGCGGTTCGCAAGAAAAGAGCCAATAGAGCCGTCTTCAAACCTAGGCATAGAAAACCCAACGGAGGGCGATGCCTCATGATACCCGAAAAATCCAACGTAGTGCCAATTCAAGGCGTCCAATCCATTCACCGAGGTCGCTGGCTGCGCGTAAATCGGGAGGATGCCTCCACTCTCGCGGTTGTCCGCAAGCTCACCGGGGCAGATTTGAAGCGAGCTTCCTTTTCTTCCTTTGCTGTCGAAGGTGGCTTTAGCTACCTTCCGGTGACGTTCATCGACGAGACATCTGGTGCCAGAAGCATAGTGCGCGTCGTCTTTGCAGTGAGCCGCGACGTCGTTATCTCTCTTGAACCAAGTACGGCGTCAGTTGCACTGAACAACGCTCTCAAACGCATGGAGCGTGACGGGCGGGAATCCGACGCACCCTTTGAGATTATTGCAGACATCTTTCAAGCCATTGCCGATGGCACCGACACCCTGGTCGGGCAGCTTAATAACCAGGTCGAGCGCCTGATGGTCGAGACAAACGCGGTGCTCGCGAACCTCGAAGTAAAAGCGAGAGACTTCGGTGTCACGGACGTCGCATCGACCCAGGTCGACTTGGCTGACACGGAGGAATTCCTCTCCCGCTGCATGGAAAGTCAGCTCGCCCTGGTGAGGGCGGTTCGCCATTTGCGGGCACGTGCACTGACCGATGACCCAGGCATGCGCATAGTCTTCGATACGCTTATAGAAGATATCGAAGCCATCGAGCAGAATGTGGAATTCGTGCACGATCGGGTCCGATTTCTTCAGCAAGTCAACAATATGGCGTTAAACGTCAAGCAGAATCAGATCGTCAAGGTCTTCTCTGTTATTACGGCCGTATTCCTGCCGTCGATGCTCGTAACTACTTTCTATAGCATGAACATCGAGCATATGCCGATACTTCAATGGCGATACGGCGAACCGACCGTGATGTTGCTTACATTTCTGTTTGCTTTGCTACCTCTACTTTATATCAAACGGCGAGGCTGGCTCCGGTAATAGGCTTCCAAAACGAGAACCATCAGGCTTGATCGAACAAGCGAAAGGACTTCGAGATGACACAAAACAAAGCCAATCCGCTCCTAGCCGAAGGCAGGCTTGCATGGAGCTCTCGTTTGGTCATGAACGGGATCATGGGCGACGGCGCCGGCCGTCGAGAGCAAGAAATCGAGCGTGCCCGGGCTAACCGTCCGCGCACTGCCCACATCGAGCGTGAGATTATCTGGGCAGTCGTGGTTCTATACTCGGCAATTATTGCAAGTTTTGCCGCCCTCCACCTTTATGGCCACTTTACACAACTCGGTAACTAACGATCAGGACTTACCACGATCGCAGGGGCCCATACTCTGAGGGCCGACCGTATCCCGAGGTCAGACAATGAAAAATGAGAAGTTTGTAGCGACGCACCGCACAGAAAAGCTGCGCGAAAACGGCTGGATAAGATTGAAAGCCGAAGACAAGAAAACGTTGGTGGAAACCGAAAGGCGCTTCGGGATTCGGCTTAGCCTGGACATCACCCATGCCGTTGAAGACAACGGCTTCGTACTGTTGCCAGTTAGGTTGCCACTACACGGTAAAGATTGCTTCACGGAGATAGGCATATTGATGGCGCTTGGCAGAGACTGGTTGATCACGGTCGAGCCAGATATCGCAATCGCGCCGTTCAATAGAGCATCATCGAAAGTGTTGGATAAGCCGGGCGAATATAGCAGTCACGCCAAGCTGGTGATGATTGTAGAGGCGCTTATTGATGCCGCACATGATGCGGTCGACCGGATTTCGATGGCGCTTGACGACCTTGCTGGGGAAGCTGTCCGAAGCAGCGGCGGCTTCGAACTAAAGGGAAAACAGGCCGGCGTAGCCGATATAGCCGATACAGCCGTTGGGCTTGGTCAAGCAGAAGAGCTGATCGCCCGCACGGTGCAAGGTCAGCTGATGATCGAGCGCAGTGTACGGTGGCTGAGAAGGACATCAAAGGGCACGACAGTCAACATCGCAGAAATGCTGTCCGATATCCAAGGCAGCCGACGCCAAGCGCAATTTCAGCACGCCAAGGTACGCAATATACAGCAATCTCTGATGACGACCCTCGATCTGAAGCAAAATCAGATCATTAAGGTCTTCACGATTATCACCGCAGTGTTTACTCCGCCGACACTGATCGCTGCGTTCTATGGTCAAAACTTCGCTTACATGCCCGAGCTGGCTTTGCCTTGGGGCGAATGGGTTGTGATGGCCTCCACCGCGTTCTTCGCAATGGCACCACTGATCTACATCAAGCGCAAGGGATGGCTGCGGTGACGGTTCGAATGATCAAGAATGGCGCATGGACGCGTGTTTTTGTCGATGGCAGGTCCGATTTAGCCGCGGCCGAGCGCCGTACGGGAGCACAATTGGAGCCTGTTCTTGAGAGCAGCGAAGGCGCCCCAATTCTCCTGCACATCGCTGAAATCCGTTCTGGATTTCTTGAAATCTCGGAGGTGATCGTCGCGACGAATGGTCATGAAACGATTACGGTAGAACCCCGTAACGGTGCGTCGTTTCTCAACGAGCTCAGCGACCGGGTTCGTCGGGAGCTTCCAGATATCTACGACAATAATGCCATCCGGTGTATCCTGGTGGAGGCCGGATATGAGATGGCCGCACGGATACTCGACACCATCGAACTAGATCTGACGAAGGTCGACGCAGAAGTTCGTAGCATAGGCCATAGTCTCGGCTCTTCCCGCACATTTGGTGTCAGCGACCTCTATGAGATTGAAGGGCAATTTAACGGTGTTGATGCCGTTCTGTCCCACACTTCGCAATCCCTTTGCCATCTTACTCAACTCGCCCGGATCATTCGACGCGACGTGAGAAGCGCTGAGGTCTATGACCACCAAAGACTGGTTGATTTGGTAGCCGATGGTGAGGCTGGCTTGCGCCGCGTCGAGTTCATTATCGATCGCCGGCGCTTCCATAATCGGGCGGTCGCCCAAGTTATTGCGACAAGCGATTTGGATATCGTTAAGATCTTTACCGTGCTGTGGACCGTTTTCTTGCCAGGTACGGCGCTCATCAATTGGTACGGGCAGAACTTTCAGGTCATGCCTGAGCTTAGTTGGTATTGGTCAAGCTGGATCCAGCTGGCAGGTGTTCTTGTCGTAACTCTTATTCCAATTCTCGCGGTCAAGCGCAGCGGCCAGTTGCGCTAGCTGGCACAGCTACTTCAATGCCTGGCAGCCTGGCCAATTCTCTACGACGGGGCGGCTGGCAAAAGATGTTTGACTTTTTTATCAACCACCAGCCTTGATTTTGGGGTCGCCATCTAAACCGCCCAAGCGCACGCAATCCGCGGTTGCCTGGGCTTCAAACTACAGGTGTTCGCTCGAGCCGAGACGCGACAATACTCAGCGGAAAGCAAATTGCGAAGTATGCCAGCATGACCTCCCGCGAAAATCTCTAATGAGTGAGAGTTGCCAAAATCAAAGGTCAGCTTCGTCGTCGATCTTTTAACCGCCTCAAGGAGGTCAGCCAATCCCATCGCTGAAGCAAACGCGGTTGCCTGTACGAGATTGGCTAGAGTGTCGACCAGGGATGGCGCCATCCATGAAGGACTGAGGCGATAGCACGTAGCAAAGTGCTCCAACCTTGCCAAATCCGAGGGTCTCGGCCGCTGTCATCTGAGTAAAAGGGATCGAACGCAGAGCTCCCAGAACGATTTCTGCTACATTCGTCGCTTGCCCAAAGACTCAGCCCCACCACAACTACCACTTCGCTGCCGACGACGATGCCCAGGATAAATGCTGTGGTGACGCTTATCACCGACGCTTCGACCGAAAGGGGGAGGGTTGTGCGAACGCCTCCCCACCCATAGTTGATGACATGTGAGTTTCACGGCAGATCACTTCGCTTCACGTAAGAGTGGGCAAGTTCTAAGCGCGTAACTTCCGCTGCACATGGCGCGTAATCCTCGGGTAGCAGCCAGAGGCATCACAAACTCCAATTGAACTTTCGTTCCGCAGCAACCTCATCGAGGCTAGGGGCGCAACAACGAGTACGCATTGGGTGTTCCGTCTGGCGTATACTAGGACGCCTGTATGAACACACCGACTGACGTATTGCAAAAAGTCGCCTATGGACTTGTTCGCAATGCACGCACCCCAATGATACGTGGTCTTTTCGCTTCGTTTGTTGTCGCAGGTCTCTGGCTACCTTTGCGAAGCATCTTAACGCCCGAGCCGGAACTGAATTCCGCAAGCATAAGAGAGCTGCTAGCTGGGGCGGAGCAGGGCAAAAGCAAGACGGTTGCCTGGCTCACCTCCTGGCCCCCAATGCCGGAAACATCTTTATCCGTCTTCGAGCCGGGCTATGCCAGACACTATGTCCAGTCCGTCTGGACGCATTCACAAATCCACGATGACGCCAACCCGCAACCACCCGAAGACAGCATCGTGACGCCGCATTTCTTCGACATCTCACCGGCTTGGCTGACCGCAACTTTGCTGCCTCTCATACTTTTTGGTTCAGCGCTTTTCAACCTCATTTGGGATCGCAAGGTGTTTGCGACACAAGAAAGCAGCACAGGCAGAGCCATCAATTTTCGTGGGCTGAAAGCCAAGGCTGTATCTTTATCTGCCCTGGGAGCAACCGTTGCCTTTGTTTTCACAATGCCGGCATTCGCTACATCGACGGGATTGAGTAGCCCCCAAGATATGGAACAGCGCTGGGTACTGATCGGCGTGACATCCCTTCTCTACAGTACTGCCTTGGTGTGCATGGCCCTCGCCATTTTGGTAACGTCAAAAACCGTGCGCCGCGCATTTGTTGTGTTTGCAGGTATGTGGATCTTTTCGACATTGTTGGCTCCGCGCCTAGCTGAAACTGCCGCGGACTACCTCGTGCGCTCATCCAGCCGATATTCGTCCGATGAAGCCACCACATTGGATGCAGATCAGGGCGTGAACACCCCCGCGACGCTAAAGGGCAACTATAAAACAGCCAATGACGGCCGCAAGCTCGAAGGTCGCCCTGCAAACTATCTCAACGCCCCGCTCGCAATCGGAGAAGCTCAAGGAAATCGCGCTCCTGACGGGCATTTTGATGAGCAAAGAGAAAGCGACTTGAGGCAACGGGCCATTTGGCGAATAGCTGGGATTTTCTCTCCAACGATAGCGTTTCGCAATGCAACGGCGGCGTTTGCTGGTACCGACGACGCCCACTATTTGCACTTTGTGAATGCCTCAGCAACGTATGGGCGAATGGTGGTTCAAACGCTAAACCGTGATATTCGCATAAACGCAAAATCGGCAGACTTCACCTACTTAGCTGGGCCGCCTTCGTGGACCGAAATACCAGATTTTTCATATGACGTTCCGCCTTGGACAGTCTCGTCTGGCGCATTGATCGATCTCGCTGTTCTTTGTGGCTGGATTGCAAGCAGTTCCGCCGCAGCAATCATTGGTGCGCGGCGCCGCAAGTCGGAGTGAAGACAATGTGCTTCTATTTTGAGACGTCTTTTGCACGGCTTCGGTCTGCGCAGCGGGAGCATCCATTTCGATCTCTGCGCTGCGCGTTTTTGGCTAACACGCAATTGCCCTCGGTCTTGTCGCCACGATCGATGAACGCTCGGCGTGACGCATGCCCTTGGCCCGAGTTTTCTACCCTTGTCCCGTTGAACCTGGGATTCACTCAATATAACTCGTTATATTCGTAACAATATAGCGGTCAGATCCGTATCAGTACGAACATGATGGTTTTCACGCGACGAGGAGCGGCCAAATGGTATCAAGGCGGTTGTTTATGTATCAATGCACATGTGCCGGCGCAGCCCTCATGGCTGGTTTTGCGTATCTTCGAGAAGCCTCCGCTGCAACTTTTGCGGTGACGCACAGCGACGAGGAATGGCGCAGTCTCTTGACGCCTGATCAATACGAGGTACTTCGGCGCAGTAGGACTGAGCGTCCCTTTACAAGCCCGTTGCTCGATGAGCATCGGCGTGGAAATTTCTCTTGCGCAGGGTGTAACCTCGAAGTCTTCTCGTCAGCCACCAAATATGAGACTGGCACCGGATGGCCCAGTTTCTGGGCACCCATACAAAACGCTGTGGGAACCGAGAAAGACCTTTCCTTCGGCTTAGTCCGGACTTCAGTGCATTGCACCCGCTGCGGCAGCCATCTGGGGCACGTGTTCGACGACGGCCCTCAGCCGACCGGGCTGCGCTATTGCATGAACGGAATTGCACTTCAGTTCACATCGATTGAAGCTTGAAGGTCGCCTGATGCTGCTTTTCCTTGTTGCATATCTGGGCGGCGTTCTCACGATCGTCAGCCCCTGTATTCTTCCGGTACTCCCGTTTGTCTTTGCGCGTCTGGATCGGTCTTTTCTGCGCAACGGCCTGCCTATGCTGGCCGGGATGGCGCTTGCTTTCGCATCCATTGCAAGCCTTGCAGCTGTGGCTGGTGGCTGGGCAGTGGAGACAAACCGCTATGGGCGCCTGATGGCGCTAGTCTTACTGGCGGGCTTCGGCTTTATGCTACTTCTTCCCGCGACAACGGAACGGCTTATGCGGCCGTTCGTCAACCTCGGCTCGAGACTGTCGCGTGTGGCGGACGCGTATGGCGGGACCGGTGGATCCGTGCTCTTAGGTGTGGCGACAGGACTCCTTTGGGCACCATGCGCTGGCCCAGTTTTAGGACTAATCCTGACAGGCGCAGCGTTACAGGGGGCCAACATCGGAACGGCGCTGTTGCTCTTGGCTTACGCAATGGGTGCGGCGACATCACTGGCGTTGGCGCTTCTTGTCGGCGGACACGTTTTGTCCGCGATGAAGCGCTCGTTGGGCGCTAGCGAGTGGGTGCGCCGCGGCCTTGGCGCTGTCGTGCTTACGGCTGTGGTGGCGATCGCGATGGGGCTCGACACCGGCGTGTTGAGGCGCTTGTCTCTTTCAGGCACGGTTGCGGTAGAGGAAAGACTGATAAGTGCGCTCGGTATCGATGCGGCTGCCACTCTCGGTGATGGACCTGCGATGATGCAAGCCAGCCCAACGATGATGGCGGGCGGATCGGCCATGACGGCGGCTGGTTCCGCCATGTCCACGACACGGGAAGCCAGCCCGGAGGACCTTCCTGTGGAGGGTTCGATACCGCCGCTTTCCGGGGCGGTCGAATGGCTGAATTCTCAACCACTTACCGCGGACGACCTAAAGGGCAAGGTCGTGCTTATCGACTTCTGGACCTACTCCTGCATCAACTGCCTGCGCGCCATTCCTTACGTGCAGGCCTGGGCGCAGAAATACAAGGACCAGGGACTGGTCGTAATAGGCGTGCACACGCCCGAGTTCGCCTTCGAAAAGGATCTTGGCAATGTTCGAAAGGCCGCTTCAGATCTGAAAATTTCCTACCCGATCGCCATTGATAATGACTATGCGATCTGGCGGGCTTTCAAGAACCGCTATTGGCCGGCGCACTATTTCGTCGATGCAGAAGGGCGCGTGCGCCACCATAAGTTCGGAGAGGGTGGCTACGGCGAATCTGAGCGTGTCATCCAAGAGTTGCTGACCGAAGCCGGCTCAAAAGAGGTCGCGTCAGGCATCGTTTCGGTGAAGGCGGCGGGCGCCCAAGCCTCGTCTGACGCTACTGCCGTACTCTCCCCTGAAACCTACATCGGATACGAGAGAGCGCAAAGTTTCGTGTCGCCAGGCGGCGCCGTGCGAGACAAGGTTCACAATTATGCCGATGGGTCACCGCGGCTGAATGAATGGGGGCTCGATGGGATGTGGACCGTCGGTCGCGAACATGCGGTGCTCAATGGACGCGAGGGTAGCATTGTGTATCGCTTCCATGCACGCGACCTGCATCTGGTGCTAGGGCCTGCCGCAAACGGAAAGCCCATACGCTTCAAGGTTACGGTGGACGGACAAGCACCAGGCGCAGACCACGGGGTAGATGTGGATGCGGCGGGAATGGGCGTTGTAGACGGTCAACGACTATACCAACTCGTGCGCCAGAAAGATCCGTCTCGGGACCGTACGTTCGAAATCCGCTTCTTCGACGAAGGCGTTGAAGCATACGCCTTCACCTTCGGCTGAAACAAGGAGACCAGTCATGAAAGACCTACCAGTACGCCAGGCGCTAGGCGTTATCTTCCTTTGCTTCGCTGGTATTGCCTTGGCAACACCTTCCGCTGCCCAAGAAGGGATTGCCATTCCTGCACCATCGCGAGATGTGCCAACTAAAAACAAAAGCGCCGTCGCGGTCTTCGCCGGCGGCTGCTTCTGGGGTGTCCAGGGTGTGTTCCAGCACGTGGCGGGTGTAAACAACGCAGTTTCCGGGTATGCAGGTGGCCCCGAGCAAACCGCTTACTATGAGATGGTTGGCTACGGCGGTACCGGGCATGCGGAAGCCGTGCAGGTTACCTATGATCCTGCGAAGATAACATACGGCAAGCTATTGCAGGTCTTTTTCTCTGTCGCACACGACCCTACCCAACTCAATCGGCAGGGCCCAGATACCGGGACACAATACCGCACAGCTGTCTTTCCACAGAACGACCAACAGGCGAAAGTCGCCAAAGACTACATCGCCGAACTTAACAGAACCCGTCTCTTCAATTCGGCAATCGTGACAACGATCGAATCCGATCAGGTTTTCTATCCAGCGGAAGAGTACCATCAGGACTATCTGGCGCTGAATCCAACTCAACCCTACATCGTCTACAATGATCTTCCGAAAATCATGCATCTTCGTGACCTGTTCCCGGAAATATTCCGGAACGATCCCGTGCTGGTGTCTGAGGCGCAAGCTTCAAACTGAGTTCGCGAAATCACTGTCAAAAACTCTTCCAACGAGTGAGGCACTTGCCGAACAGGCAGGCTTATCGCTACTTACGGAGAAGCTTCTAAAACCACCCGACAACCATATTAGGCGGTCACCGGATCACGATTGTTGTCGAACCGGTGGCTGGCAAATCGGCTCGAAAAGAGCAAGGCGCGTTCTCAAGGTACTCATTGACCGAGCAAGCCCCTCACAATTGGAGGCCTCTCAAAAACAGTGTTGTGTAGCGTATGTCGTCCATGAAACTGCACTTTATAGACGCGCGCGGCGAACTCACAGATCTCCACGACTGGCTTTACAGGCGCCCAACAGACACTCACGAGAAGGCTGCCAAGTTGATGACGTTGCAGTCGCTTGACGTAATTGTGCAAGCGGGAAGGAACGTCATCGCAGAAAAGGTTCATCTCGGGTATGTGCCCAAGCCAGGTTTGGTTTTTATCACCGTAGATCTTGAAAGTGCGGCGTTCCACGCCAACGTCAATTCATCGCTAGAACGCATGTTCGCGCACGAGCTGCATCATGTCGCCTGGTGGGATGGGCCGGGTTACGGTTCATCGTTAAGAGAGGCGCTGGTGTCAGAAGGGCTTGCAGGCCATTTCGTACTAGAGCTTTTCGGTGGCCCGCCAGAACCTTGGGAGCAGGAAAGTGAAACTCGCAATCATGCACAGTTGGCGCTACGGGAGTGGGACAGCCTCGACTACAACCATGAGGCGTGGTTTTTCGGCGCTGGTGAACTACCTAGATGGCTTGGATATTCCTTGGGGTTTCGCCTCGTCAAGCGGTTCCTGAACGGCTTCCCGCGCAGAAGGGCGTCAAATCTGGCCGGACTTGATGCCGAGCAGTTTCGCTTCAGGCTCGCCGAACACTAGCGCTGTCATCCACTGCGATACGTACCGTCTGGCGTTCCAAATAAATACAGGTTTCTTGCATTAAAGGATGGGCATTTAATGAGGGACGAGGTTATCAAGTCGGTGACCGCATTATTGACGAAACTTGTCGGGCGTCGTGAGAACCCATTTCGTGTCGCTGTAGATGGAAGGACGGCCAGCGGGAAGACTACATTTGCAAACGAGCTTGCAAGAGCATTTCTTGATAGTGGGCTACCAGTGCTTCGGTTGTCGATCGACGGTTTTCATAAGCCGCGGGCCGAGCGGTACAAGCGGTCGCGAACATCGCCGATCGGTTATCTGGATGATGCAAGGGATTGGAAAGCCATAAGAAGTCTTATGCTGGATCCCCTCGGCCCGGGTGGCAACCGCCTCTATCGCTCAAAAATCTTGGACCTCGAAACGGATCAATACATCCAGGAACCGCCCAAGCTGGCAGACGTAAACTCTGTCGTCATCATCGACGGGTCATTCCTGCGGAGACAGGAACTTCCGGGTTGTTTCGAATACGTCATACTCATGGATGTCTCTAGAGAAAACTCAATATTGCGCGGCGCGTCACGCGATGCTGGAATGCTCGGCGACTACGATAACGCGCTCGCAATATTCGAGGAACGATACGCAAAGGCCTACGATATCTACTTGGAACGACTAGCAGGCGGTCACGCGCCAGACATGATCATTGATAATAACGATTTCGCCAATCCTGTCGTTGGACACTTATGAAGCCGTAGCTTGATATTTGAACGACCTCAGATCGATCTGCCGCGAACGGAGCAGCCTACCCACTCTTTGCACTGAGGCCGAAGATCAAAAACCGTCATCTCAAGGTTGTCGATCTCAGGCACGGTTTTCAAGTAGGCTCAAGCGGTGATCTGCTTCCCGCTGCGTTTGCTTAAGCGCCCGCCGAATTGGCAGGCGCTGAGGAATGGAAAACCGAAACGTGTTACCCTAGGAAACGGCTGCGCCAAGTTGCTGCAGCCGTGCAACCTCGTCAAAGAGGCACCATTGTTCGACAATGCGTCCGTCGGCACATCGGATAATTGAAATCTCATCGATCTTCACGCGCTTACCCGTCGGCTGCAAGGATCCGAACGCTCCTAGATGCGTGCCCGTCGATACGTAGCGACTGGCGACGCGGTCTCCCGATCCAAACATATCCACAACGAGCTCATGCCAGTCCGGGAATGCAGTCCTCACCCGTTCAACGCCGTAGCGTAAACCTTCAATGCCTCGCCTCGTCGGCGTATGGGAGCTTGCCGGCCAGTGTGCGACAAAATCGGGCGAGAAGATCTGATCATACATATCCAGATTGCCCGTGTTCCACATATCGTGAAGTGCCCGAACAAGCGCGATATTGTCCATTGTGTTTCCTTCTATGAAAAAATTTCGACGATCCAAGATCAAGTAACAGCTACCGGGCCACAGCTTCCGGGGCTATTGAATTTACACGTCGCAGCTGACCAGAAAAACCTTCGACGGCCACAGTCAGACCGTGGATCAACAGTCAGCTTTTGCTAAAGGCCCGAGCGGACTCCATTTGCAAAGACACGAGAAGACTTAGTGCATGATCGGCCGACCCCGTTGGAACAAAGACGTGATCGTGGTGAAATCCCGCCACCATGTTGCACGGAATGTTGGCGTCTGCGAGAGCTGCTGCAACGCCCGCCGTCAAACCGACACCATCGAGCGCGGAGTTCACATTGAGTGTGATAAGACGCATCGCAGGCGAAACATTCAAGCCTGCCTCTTGTGCACGCTGCCTCTCAAGGATGAAGGTCCAGCCTTCCTTCTCATGAAACGTGGCAATCGGATTCATCGTGTGAACATCGCCCCGTGCGGGGGGCGCGACGGAGCAAAACACATATTCATCTTTCTCGAGCGAGGGCGCCAGGTTTGACAACATTTCCAACTTGCCTCGCAGTGCATTTGTCATTCTTGAAGGTCTCGTTTTCATGTGATTTTAGACGCTTTATGTGCCTATTACCTAAGAGACGAACCGCAGCCGGGACAAATGAGATTTCTTCAAGCCGCATAAGGTAGAGTTAAGATGTTGGATCGATTTCAACTGGAAGCACTGGTCGCAGTGCTCCGCAACGCCAGCTTTGAACGGGCCGCCCAGGCACTTCGCATTACGCCCTCGGCGGTTTCCCAACGTATCAAAGCGCTGGAAGAAAGCGTTGGTGCGGTGTTGATCGTCCGTGGTCCCCCTTGCCGACCCACGCCGGTCGGCGCGAGAATTTTCCGCCACGCCGAAGAAGTAGGCTTGCTCGAGCAGGATTTGCTTAACGGCATCCACGGAGTTGCGGGACGCGACGAAAAAACGACCATCGCGATTGCTGTTAATTCAGATAGCTTGGCGACCTGGTTCTCGTCATGTCTTACACTGGATCGCGATGTCCTGTACTACATCGCGTGCGAGGATCAGGACCATACGACTGACTTGCTGAGGTCGGGGCAGGTGAGTGCTGCGGTTTCCGCAAGCAAACAGGAAGTTGCTGGGTGCCGGTGTAGACCCTTGGGTAGCCTTCGCTATCGCGCCGTGGCCACTCCTGCGTTCATCGAACAATACTTCCATGATGGCGTGACCGCAAATACCGTCGCAAGGGCTCCTGGTCTTTTGTTCAGCAACAAGGACAACCTGCTGTCACAATGGTCACTGGCTTCGTTCGGCATTTCCATCTTACCGCCGACGCATTGGCTGCCATCAACAGATGCGATCCTCCAAGGAACGTTAAACAGCCTAGGATGGGGCATAAATCCAGAACACTTGGTGCAAAAATACCTGGCACGAAATCAACTGGTCGAGCTTACTCCTAATCAGGCGCTGGATGTGCCTCTCTATTGGCACTGGTCAAGAGCCGTAGAGAAAACGTTGTCTTGTCTGACTGTTTCTGTGCGCGACACTGCGCGCGCATGGCTTGTACAGGACACCTGATCAATCTGGAATGCCGGTTTTCCACGTTCGTCCTCGATGGGGCAACCCATACTCCATCGAACCGTATACCAAATGCATGGGGTGTCGAAAACCTCGGGCGCGGCGGCCAGCAACTTACAGATTTTTGAGAGCTGTCGGACCCAAGAAACTCGCTATATAGCATGTAAGGCACGCGGGATCGGTGGACCTATGGAAAGGTCTTCGAAGCGAGCGATAAACCCGGCGCGTTCGGGCGAGCAGGCCATGACGCCAATTTGTGCGTTACCGTCGGAAAACGGGCAGAGCCGCGCCATCTGCCAAACGCCGTTGCCAAGATGACACTGCACCCGGACCGCCGTGTCGTGCCGCGTCAAACGGATATGCACTCCTGCGTCCGTTCGCGCTTGCGGCAGCGGAATGACCGACCAGTCCGACGTTCCGTTGGTGACAACGACCGAAAAATGCATCAGGCCGTCGGTGAATTCGATCCCGGTCTTCAGCCAATGGGTTTCGTCAACGATGAGGAGGAGACCGGCCTGATCGTAGAGTTCTTGATAATCGCCGCGCACGACGACCGATGCGGAAAAGTCTCCGCTGACCGCCTGGAGCCTAGCGTGACCGGAATGGCGCCGGAAGCCATAGAAAGTCTCTTGCCATAGGTCCGTGTTCGCTTCCGTTACGAGGGTCAGCACGCCATCTTCGACCGTCCAGTCTCGAGGTTCGTTCAACCAGGTAAAATCTGTCAACATTCCCTCCAACTATCGTGGCGCCTACGGCCACGGGCGCCATTTGCATACCGGATATTTATGGCCTCCGAAATGACCGGTAAGCTTTCATGCGGCCGCTTGGCGGCGAACTTTAGACGGCGATTGCTGGAGAACTTTCACCGGCACTCGTAACGTCGGCCGTCGCGCCCGACGAAAGTTCCGCTGCGCGGGTCATAGGTGCGGTAGCGCGCAAGGCACCGCGCGTCGCGGTCGTTGCGCCGATAGGCATCGGCGTCGCGCTTGCGCTCTGCTTCCTGCGCTGCACCGATGATGATGGCGCCGAGTGCCAGGCCGATCGCCCCCGCCGCAAGGCCAGCTTTTAGATCCTTCTTGTCCCGCTCGTCCTGGCGCTCGCGCCAGCGGTCGCGTCTGGCTTCCTCGCAACGCCAGCGCTCTCTTCCATCCAAATCCCGGCAATAGCGTCGACCGCCATCATGATCGTCAGCAAGGACCGGCGGCGCCGCGGGCACGGTTGCCGCCAAAGCCGCAGCCAGCGCAAGAACTCTACCGAATGCGGTCGCACGCATGGGAGATTCTCCTTTCAAGCCTCTGTTCAACGGATCGGAGTGTTGCGGCGACGCGTTGCGACAACATTACGGCTGGGTTCAGGGGCGGCTGTCGCAAGGGCGGAAAATCAGGAACTGTATGGTGGCAGACGCAGCGTCCTGCATTTGGTTTGCCTAGTATGTGACCGAAACGATGACGGTATCGGTGTAAACGCCGGCAGACGGGCTCGTCTGGGGCGGAACGCGTCCGAATACGGTAAAGGTCTGTGTCGCGCCGGCGCCCACACCGCTGACCGTGCTGCCCGGAAGGGCACTGTCACCCCAGGGCTGCGTCCGAGCCGTATCCTTGTAAAGCCCGTAGGTGACCGATTGGGCCGCGTTCGTCATCTTGCGTGCCGTCGGGTTACCACCACCTGACACCGTGCCGAGGCCGATTGTATAGGCGGTGCCCGGGGTGCAGGTGACGATCACGGCCCCCTCACTGTCCACATTGCGACTGAGAACCCCGACTGATCCAAAATCTACGGGTTGGGTCGTGACCGCGCAGTTGGCCGCGACAAACGCGTTGACGTTGAAGCCCGGGTGCACCACCGTGCCCGCTGCCTGTGTACAGTCGCTCGAACTCGAGTACTGATAACTGAACGCCATATCGGAACCGGTAAAGGTCGACATGTATACGCCAGGTGCCGAACCGATCTGGTTGGCAAACACCTTTCCGTAGACGGTGGCTTGCGCCTGACCGGAGCCGAGAAGACCGAGGTTGACCGCAAGCGCGGGCGGACGAGATGGGTACGACCACTGCGGCGATCCCCAGATGATCGAGCGAGCGGGGTCGGAATAGAGCTGGTAGTTCAAGGTGGCGGCACCCGACAACATGCGTCGTACGGAAGCGGTGGCACTACCGCTGCCGGCGCCGATCCCCGGACACACCAGTATCCGAGACAGGAGAAGCCCCGTGCAGGAGGCCGTCAGCGTGGCCGTCGACGTCGACTCCAGACCAGAAAGCGTATCAACCTGGGCGAAATCCAGGTTCGAGAGCGAAAAATTGCAGCTTTGCGCGGCCGCCATGGGAGGGGCAAGCCCGCCGGCACACAAGAACGCAATGACAAGCCCATTGCGCATCAATAACATGGAACGTTCCTGATCGCGGTCTGGCTTCCCTTGGTCGGCCGATAGGCGAACTCGGCACGGCACGTACTGCCGTCCGGTCGCGTGATCGTCGCGATGTTCTTCTCCGTCAGCCCATGGATATAGCTTTCACCATCGTAGCCGACGAAGAACTCCGCTTGCGATCCTTCAATTGTTCCCGTCAGTCCAACCTCGATCGGTTGCCCCTCGCCGTCGACGAAGCCGACCAAAGCCGCTTGCGGCTGCGCCTCGATGCCGAATTCGACGACGACACCGCTTCGCGCAGCCGGGACGACGATCTCCCGGGTTGTCGGGATTTCGGCATCGACCGGAAGATTTTTCGGATCGATCGAAACCGCGTTCGGCTCATAGGAATTGAGGTCCGGCACGATGATCCGGCCTGCGGCATTGGTCTTGCCCACCTTTCGGTTCTGGTGCCTGACCTCGACATCAGGCACGCCGACATCGACCACGGCAAACGCGTCGTTGATGCGGTTCGTAGCGAATACGCCGCCGCCGGCAACGGCGACCGCACCGTCCAACTGGGCAGTCGCTCTTGCGTCGCCGCCTACCTGCTGGACGCTCGTCTCGAACCGTCCGATCGGGGAGCGGTAGCTGATATTGGCTTGACGATTGGGGTTGCGGCCTTCGGACGTCCTTATCCGCCAGCCGATGCTGCCTTCCTCGGGCCGCTCCGCCTTGCTCAGATCCGCCACGACGTTGAGACCGTCCGACGCGTGCTCCACCCCGGAAGAAACAGTCATGTCATTATCAAGCGGCACTGAAATCCCGGCAAACAGGCCAAAGCTGTCGTCATCGCCGAAACTCTTGAACGCCGTTGCGTAGAAGGTGGATGCACCGAAGACTTGCTGACTATAGGAAGCGCCGATGATCTGGTTTCGCGAACCATCGGCATCTTCGCGACGGGTGTAGGAAAAGCTCAGGCTGGAAAAATCGAGCGGTGCGGGCACGCTGAGCGTTACCTGATCGACCGCTCTGGGAACATCCGCACTCAGGATCGGCAAACCGGCAGGGCCCGTTGCGGTCACGAGCGCAGTCACGGATGCGATGTCGTGGTAGTCGCCCAAGCGGCGTTGAACGCGGCCATAGAGCGACCACTCGTCGATCGACAATTCCAGGGCTGCGTTGACGATCCCCCCAACACGGTCGTCATGCCGGCTGCCTGCGATCGCGATGGAGGCAGCTCCGAACGAACCGACCGGAAACGCGATACCGCCACCGCCGTTGACAAGCGCCTCCCCCGCCTCGAAATGCCCCTCAAGCGTCAGCCAGTTGGCGAGCCCATAGCGTGCGCTCAAGATGCCGAAGAGGCGTCCGTCATAGTCGCTGGAGTCAATACCGAAATTGCGACGCGGCGTGCCGATGTCGAGCGAGAAGTCGAACAGGCCCTGCCGCAAAAGCATGCTCGACGAATAGAATGGTAGCGTCGTGACGGTCTCGCGACCGAGACTGTCCTTGAGCACGACCCGCGCCTGCCCGGCGCCTTCGAATGCGGGAACATTGACGACCTGGAACGGGCCTGTTCCAACGTCGCCGGCGTAGGTCCTCACGTTTTGAGTGTAGACTTCGAGCGTCGAGGGGACGGCCGCGGTCCCACCGAATGACGGTAACGGCAAGGTCACCAGGTCCGGCCGCAAGGAGAAATTTCGTTGGGCCTGAAAGCCGCCGAGATAAACAGGCCGCGTCCACGTAAGCCCGCCGGAAACGAAGTCTCCCGCCCTGTAGGTCATCAGGCGGCGAGGATCGGAGTAACTCCATGTGGTGTTCAGGCGGACAAAGTCATCGACGTGACCATCTGTGTAGCCGGCTATGAACGACTGGCTGAGCGCACCATAGGGGCTGAAAAACCGTGCATCGAAATTGCCCGACACGCCGCGCACAAGGTCCGCATCGTCCTCGGTCAGATTGTTGGTGCTGGCAAACAACGAATAGTTCAGGATCGCGCCTATGCCTGATTCTGCCGTTTTGCCATCGCCTTGTTCCGGGGCGAGATTGATGACTTTAGCAGCGCGTGCGGCCATGTCGGCTGTCACCCTCAACACCTGTTGCGTTTCGTCGATCTCATAGGAAACGTCGCTGATCCGATCCAGGTTGATCAGGTCGTCGTCGCTGGGAGCATTTTCCGGCGGTTTCAAGCCCACGTCTTCCAACTCCTTTGCCTCGGCGTACAAAGCGCCATCTCGCTCGCGGAAATGTCCGATCATGCCGGTGGTTTCGCCGTTGATGACGACTTCGAGGTAAAGAGATCGCCCGGCCTGCAAAACCGATCCGTTCGCCACGATGAGCGACCCGTCCACCGGCACGTCCTGAGCACTTGCGGCATCGGCAAAAGCGATGCCCAACAGCAGAAGTAGCCTGGCGCTATCTGTCGTTGACCTGGACGCGGGCATGAACAGGTCCAAGGTCGCTGTCTGCGCTCAAGGTCACGTGTGGCGCGGTCGGCGAGGAATTCACGGCGATTGGCCAAGACATGACGGCACCACCTAGAACATAGCCAAGCAGCCCATTCTTGCGGGAAATCGCCCGGTTGCCGCTTTTAAGCGTCAGATCGGAGATCCGAAGGCGGGCCTGCCCGGTGTTGCGCGCGGAGAGCACAATGCCGGATTTAGATCTTTTGAGCGACCATGAGACGTTGGGGCTTGAGGTATCCGGGTTTTTGAAGAAGGCCGGTATAAGATGCCGGACGATCAATGCAACGGTGCCTTTCTTCTGGCGTGCTGCATCTGGCAACTCGTCGACAACAATTCTGTAGCTTTCCTCACCATCAATCGGGCGCTGGCTGATACGAACGATGCGTATAATGTAACTTGCGCCGGCTGCGAGCCTGGTTGCCGGCGGGCTTGCCACCACGTCAGACGACGGTACCAGACTCTCCACACCGTCCTTCTGGATCCAGCGGAAAACGCGGACCTGTACATTGATCGGGTGTTTGGCGTCATTGCTGAGGCTGAGCGTTTCGGCACTGTTTGGTGAAACAAGCTCGAGCGTTGTCGGGGCTACCCTGAGTGACGCAGCCTGCACCTGTGCAGGCACTATTGCCAGAAATAGAGCGCAAAGTATCACTGCACCAACTGGCCAGATGGTGGATTGCATCTTGCTACCTCGTAGTCTTTGTTCAGTAGGTGACTGTTATTGCCACCGTGTCGGTGTAAACACCCGCGGCCGGGGTCCCCTGAGGAGGAACACGGCCGTAGACGGTCAGGTTCTGGACGTTGCCATTGCCCGTTCCCGCAACCGTATCCGTGCCGGCAGTGACGCCCCAGAGTTGGGTATGAGCGGCGTCTCGGTAGAGGGTATAGTTGATCGTTGCCGCCGCCGGCCCCGTCATCTTTCGTGATGCAACTGTAGCACCCGACCCACCGCCAGCACTGAGCCCGACGGTGTAGGGTGTCCCTGTCGTACATTGGACGCCGACGGTAGTAGACTGATCGACGTTTGCATCGATGACGCCCCGGGAGCCAAAGTCGAGATCCGTCGCCGTCTGGATCTTGCATTCGGCCTGTATCGTTATACGAACCGTCAGATTGCCAGTGGCAGTTGCAGCGCTCGCGATCTTCTGGAGACCTGGAGAAACAAATGCCAGCACGGCAAGAGCGCGTATGAGTACTTTCATGTCTTTCTCCCGCTCGGTGATTTAGAATCACCGATCCATACAATCTGACGCGTTCTGACAGTTTCGAAGAACAATTCCATAAAACAACCCAAGATTTTAACTGGTTTTATGATTTACCAGAAATACAACGGCGATTCTCTATTGTATTATTTTTTACTATGTAATGTTCCTGCAATATTTAGTGGAAATCAGATCTCATCGACGAGTCCAGTGTGACGCGCCCGGTGCTCGCGTCCAGCTAAAGGCAGGGCAGGGCGTACTGCGAAGAACCAACCTGGCCGACCTGCAAAGCGACACCGTCGAAACAAATTGGCTGAAGCGGGTGGCTTACTCGGCGTATTCAACCACCCAGTTGGGAGGCTCCTCTTCCCTACTGCCATCAACTTTGATGTTCCGCTCCCTTGCCCATCGATAGCCCCACATCGGCCCGAACTTAGTGCTCGTGCGCGGAGAGGCCTTGTAGGCATTGTGCGCTTGCGCGTCCTCCAATGAAACAAAGCGGTAGCTTGCGCTCAAGAATAGCCCGAGCACCCGATCAATGGTGGCAGCATTGATACGATTGACATGAAGGAGCATGACAGCAGGCGGCTCACATCCGAAAACCTGCCTGCTCAAATTCGCATAGTATACGATCTCGACACGGCTATAATCGACGTAGGCGTCCTCAATCTTGCGGGCCATAGCATCATCCGACCGCGCCAATGCGCGCTCGTAGGCGGCATCGAATATGTAGTCCGACGTATCGATGGTGGATGCCGCGAGACGGTACCCCCGCTCGTGCAGCACGCGCTCAAATCCCTCCCGCCGCTCCTGTGTATCGCCAACATGATTGTAAGGAAACCGGAAGAACCGCAAGGTGCGCCCGGCCTGTTCCACCATTGGCCGAATAGTCGCTTCGCCACTGATCACTTCGTGTCGAAAGGCATCGATTTCCAGGTTGTTGCCATCGACATGGTTGGCGCTGTGATTGCCGAGTTCGAGGCGACCAGCGTTCCACGGCTCCAACAGAGCCGCACCAGTCTCTCCCAACGCCTGCACGCGGCGCTCTACAACAAAACCTGTTGCCGGCGCGCCATAACGAGCGAGTCCAGCTACGATAGCGTCATTTGTCGCCTTGGCGACATCGATGAGATCTTGCGCTCCCGCGTCGCCCGCGCGGGTATAGGGAAGATCATCGAACGTTATGGCGACCGTTTTTTCCGGCAAAGGCTCGCAAAAGGGGTCCAAATCTTGGGACCTGACTGGACCTGTACCCGATAGCAGCGTTGCAAAGCCCATGGACAACAGGCTCAACCTTCCTGGAACGCGTCGAAAATCTGTGACCGTAAGCCCAATGTGTCCGCGCGCGGCACCGCAATTCCTCAAGACTCGTCTCCTCGTGCGACTTGAATTCGTTGCCAGACCATCATGGCGGTCGGGTTGCCACAACATTGCGTACACGCGATTGGTGGTCGGGAACTCACTGGCTCGGCATTGTATGCTCTTCGGGCGCGACTGAATGGATGTCGACAGTCTCACCCTCGAGACACCTCAATCGCTTCACGGCGCTTGCCGATCGCGACGAGCGTGGCGAAACGTTCGAAGGAAATTAGCGTCGCGGTTGCCGGCCGGTCCGCAATGCAGCTCCGGAATGGCTCGTGCAGCGCCATCCGCTGTATCACCCAAGCCCGTTGACTAACGCACTAGTTGGCTTTGAAGCGCCTGCAAACGAAATTGAGAATGCCCATTGTTTGAAATGGCCATCAGCTTGGATATCAGAGCCAGCAACGAGGATTTGGCTTTCTCGGCTGCATCTTCATGGCAGATTCAATAGACGCTAAGAGCCGAGTTCATTCGAGCGCTGGCGCGCCGCCTCGACCGCCTGCTCCATAAGAGAAGCCAATCCTTCGCTGGGACGCATCAGGACCGCCAGGGCCGCAGCCGTGGTACCGTTCGGGCTCGTTACCTGCTCGCGCAAAAGCGTTGGGTTCGCATCCTGCGCGAGTGCCAGCTTTGCAGCACCGAATACGGTTTGCTTGGCAAGCAACATGGCGAGCTCTGGCGGCAGGCCGGCGGAGATTCCTGCGGCGGCGAATGCTTCCAGCAGAAGAAACACATAGGCGGGACCTGAGCCGGACACCGCGGTTACCGCATCCATCAGCCCCTCGTCGTCTATGAAGGCGACTCGTCCGATGGCTGACAGCAATTTGTATGCGAGGTCGCGATCCGATTGCGACGAATTCGCGCTGGGGCAGCAGACAATCATGCCTTCGCAGATGGCTGCTGGTGTATTGGGCATGCACCGGATGATGGCGGGATAGTCGTTCGCGCTCTGGCGCAGAGCGTCGATTGTGACCCCGGCGGCGACTGAGATCACCATTCCGCCACTCGCCAATGCGTCCCGACAAGCGGTCACGGCACTCGCCACCGCTTGCGGCTTGGTCGCGATCACAAGTACGTTCGCCTTGTAGTCTTCCGGCAGGTCCGAGACAGCCGCATAGCTCCGGGCCCCCGTCACGTCTGCCCGATCGCGCAAACTTTGGTTCATTTCGATCACTGAAAACTGGTAACCGTCCATGCCGACCCATGTCTGCAGCATGGCAAAGCCCATATTCCCAGCACCGACCAGGAGAACGTGGATCATGATGAAAACCTTTCCAAGAGCGTTGAGGAGACAGGCAGCGAGCCAGCTGTCGCTGGCACCCTGTTAGTTCGGGGTTGGGTAAATGTCAGACGTGAGGTCTTGTCAGCCGCAACCTACCGATGCACGGCCATTCTGCGAGGCTTCGAAGAATGCCTGGTAGGAATCTCACAGGGCCGAATTCCCAAATTATCGCGTCAACTATCTAACGGTCGGTCCTCGGCCCAGGCTCTTCGAGCTCCAAAGCGCCATCACAAAGCGGAGCTCGCCAGTCCCGCTGTTGAAGTAGGCGTGCTTGCCCTCGGTATGTGCAAGGACGGACGAACCAGCTTCAATCTGATGCTCGATGTCGTCGAGCCTAAGTGTAAGTTCGCCGCCTTCGACGTGGAGGATCTCCAGGGTGCCGGGCGCGTGACCCGGCGACTCGAAGACCTCGCCTGGCTGCATCGTCCAGCGCCAAAGTTCCATTTCGTCGGGGCCTTGGGTGCCGACCAGAAGGGTTGCTTTGCCGCCTTTCGGACCATGCCAAAGGGTGGAAGCGTCCTCCGGCCGAACCACGCGTACCGGAACGCTGGAGGCAACACCAACAAAGTCGGCAATCGAGACTCCCAGGGCGGTCGCGGCTCGGCAGAGCGTGCCGATGCTCGGGTTCGCTGTCCCTTTTTCTATTTCAACGAGCATCCCTTTGCTTACGCCAGCTTTCCGGGACAGTTCATCGAGTGTGAAGCCTGCCTGGCGCCGGTACATCTTAAGATTATGAGAGACGGTCGCGCTAACGCGTTCAATATCGGCTACCGCCGCGGTCGATATATTGACTTTTTTTTCCATGGTCAGTATTATGACCACAATGGTCACTGAGGGCTAGAGGGGAAATGCTGAATTTTCCAATAATCGATGAAGAAATTGCCGCCATAGCTCCGGACTTCCGGGCAGTAAGCATCCTCGTCGATGCCAAGGACGGTGCGTCTAAGAGTGCAAGCACTGTCGAGGTGCTGAGTGAGGCTTGTCATTTTGTCCGAGAAGGAGGGCCTTCGTGGGGGGGAGCCCATCTGGCAAGTTGGGACGAGGTCTACAGCCGGTTCGGCGCGAAGCCAAACCGCACGCCGTGCTCGGCTTCAGCTTTGAAAAAGCGGGTCCAGAAAGACGGCCGCGTTCCGTCGATCAACCCAATCGTCGATCTCTACAATGCGGTCAGCCTCCGTTTTGCAGTTCCTGTAGGCGGTGAGAATTTTGACGCCTACGTCGGCCGCCCCCGCTTGTCGGTCGCGGAGGGAACGGAGCCGTTCGACACAGTGATGAACGGAGTGGCCGTCATCGAAAACGCGCCAAGGGGCGAGGTTGTCTGGCGCGACGATGAGGGGGTGACTTGCCGGCGATGGAACTGGCGGCAGGGCACCCGCACGCGGCTGGACGCGATCGGCGGTCGGATGTGGTTCATTTTGGAAGGCCTGGGAAGCATGCCTGACGAGGCTTTGGAAGAAGCGGCAAACATGTTGTCTGACGGTATGAGGCGCCTAGCCCCAAGATGCGAGATCTACAGGCAGAGGGTCGGCGTGGTGTAAGCTGTCCCAGAACATCCCTAACAGTCAGTTTGCGTGACACGCGGCGCTCCATCGTCGCATGAACGGCTGTCTGCTGACAGTTCCTCCCACTGACCGGTCATTTTTTGTAGCCGTGTAAACACGGCGACGGCGAAGCTTTGCCTGCGGAGGAGCGGGTGACCGCCAAAGTCTACAGGGGACGAAATGCATATCGTAAAGTCGAATCCCGCACTTTTGGTCAAGGATGTTCATAAGAGCTACGGGACACACAAGGTCCTGAAAGGCGTCTCGCTTTCTGCGGAAAAAGGCGACGTCGTCACAATCATCGGATCATCTGGATCGGGAAAGAGCACTTTCCTGCGCTGCATCAATTTCCTCGAGCTACCTGATCAAGGGACCTTCCAAATCAGCGGCGAAGACGTGGAGTTCCGCACTGCACGGGACGGGAAGCGCCATCCGGCCAACTGGCGCCAGATAGAGCGATTGCGAAGCGGCCTCGGCATGGTGTTCCAGGGGTTCAATCTGTGGCCGCACATGACGATCCTTCAGAATGTCATCGAGGCCCCCGTGCATGTGCTCAAGATCGACCGAAAGGTCGCTGTTGAAAAGGCTGAAGCGCTGCTGGCCAAGGTCGGCCTCTATGACAAGCGCAACGCCTTCCCTGCTTTTCTGTCAGGAGGCCAACAGCAGCGCGCCTCGATTGCCCGGGCGCTATGTGTGGACCCCGCAGTCATGTTGTTTGACGAGCCCACTTCGGCTTTGGACCCCGAACTCGTCGGCGAGGTGCTGAAAGTCATCCGGAGCCTCGCCGAGGAGGGGCGCACAATGTTGATGGTCACCCACGAAATGAAGTTTGCACGCGACGTCTCAACTCGCGTCATGTTCTTGCATCAAGGCCAAGTGGAGGAAATTGGTCCGCCTGCCCAGGTCTTCGGTGCACCCACCAGCGCTCGCTGCAAGGAGTTCGTTGCAGCCGGTTCGCACTGACAACTCGTCCATCCCAACAGAAACGGGGAACTAAGAATGAAGTATCTGGGTCCTGCACTGGCGCTCGCCGCATTGCTGTCCGCTGGCGACGCAAGCGCCGAAATTCGTTTCGGCGTCGTCAACGAAGCCTATCCGCCCTACACCACGAAGGACGCGTCCGGTAAAGCCATGGGCTGGGAAATCGATCTCATGGATGCCGTGTGTGCTGAACTCAAGGAGGAATGCAGGATTGTCGATGTCGCCTGGGACGGACTGATTCCGGCACTTGAGAGCAAGAAAATCGACGTGATCTGGTCGTCGATGTCCATCTCCGACGAACGCAAGAAGCGCATCGACTTCACGGACAAGTATTACTCGTCGCTCGCCAGCATGGTTGGCCCGAAGGACGGCGTCCTAGGTGTCGCTCCGGAGGAGATACAGGGCAAGATGGTCGGCATCGCAGTCTCCACCACTCAGTCCGCCTACTTCAAGAAGCATTTTGCCGACATCGCGACGGAGAAGAGCTATGCAACGGTCGACGAGTCCTTCCAGGACCTGGCGTCCAGTCGCATTGATTACGTGTTTGCGGACACCGGTCCCTTGAAAGAATTCCTCAGGACCGATCTCGGACGAGAATGCTGCGAGTTCAAGGGTACGGTTCCCGCCGATGACGCCGTTCTGGGGGCCGGTGTCGGTGGCGGCATTCGAAAAGGCGACAACAAGCTCCGCGAAAGGCTGAATGCGGCCATCGAGGCCGTCAGGGCCAGTGGCAAGTACACGGAATTCAGCAAGAAGTATTTCGACTACGACCCCTATTGAAATCAGCGACAACGCGGACTTGTCACGCGGTGGCAAGTCCGCGCGTCCGTTGCGGAGAGCTTCCCATGAGTTCCTCAAGTTCAATCTTTCAACTGCTGTCGTTTGCTCCTCCCGGCTGGGGCGGCGTGCTTCTCACAGGCGCGATCGCTACACTGTCCATCTCATTCGGCGCCTATCTCGTAGGCATGGTGCTTGGCCTGGGGGGCGCGCTCGGTAAGCTAAGCGGCATTCGGCCGGTCCGGTTCGTGCTCCACGCATACACGACGGTCGTGAGGGCAGTTCCGGAACTCGTCTTGATCGTGGCCCTGTTCTACGCAGGCACGGACGGGCTGAACCGAGTTCTAGCGTGGGCCGGGATCGGCCCCATCGAAGTAAACGGCCTTGTTGCCGCCGTCGCTGTACTTGGCTTCGTCCAGGGCGCCTACATGACTGAGGTGCTTCGGGGGGCCATTCTTGCCGTCCCGGTAGGGCAGGTGGAGGCCGCCAAAGCATTCGGAATGCGGCCGAGCATTCGGTTTCGCCGCATCGTCCTGCCCGCGCTCATCCCAAATGCGCTGCCCGGTTTCGCAAACCTATGGCTGTCTGTAATCAAGGACAGCGCCCTGATCGCCGTCGTTGGTTATCAGGAATTGGCCCTCGCAACCCGCGTCGCCGCAAGCAACACGAAGCAGTACATGCTTTTCTTCCTCGCTGCTGCCGCGCTCTACCTGCTGATCACCATTTTATCGAACATGCTCTTCTCCGTATTGGAAGGTCACTTCCGTCGCGGCCAGAGACAGCTATCCTAAGAGGGCGGAAATGGACTTTAGTTGGATTCTCCCTTATCGCGACCTGCTGCTACACGGGGCGTTCTTAACCTGCGTCTTGCTGGTAATTTCTGTTACGTGCGGATTCGTTATCGCGATTTTCCTGGCCATCGCTCAGGTAAGCTCAAATCCTATCTTGCGTGGCTTTGGGAAGGCATACTGCACATTTTTCAGGGGCACCCCGCTGCTCATCCAGCTTTGGCTGATCTATTACGGCCTTGGTTCCTATCTCCCGTATGTTCCAGGGCTAAAATCGAGTTTCCTATGGCCAATCATGCGGGAAGGGCTGTTCTTCGCTGCCATCGCATTGACGCTGAACTTTGCAGCCTACCAAGGTGAAATCCTCCGCGGCGCGTTGCTCGCAGTACCAAAAGGCGAACTAGAGGCAGCTCGCGCGGTTGGCATGTCGCCGAGCATGATCCTGCGCCGCATCTGGCTACCGCGAGCCATCAGGATCGGCCTTCCGACGTTCGCTGGCGAAGTCATCCTCCAGCTCAAGGCAACGCCGATCGTTTTCTCGGTGACGGTCATGGACATTTATGGCGCGGCCTATAAGATCCGCCAGGATACCCTCTTGGTTTACGAACCGCTGATCTTTGTTGCGGCCTTCTACGTCCTCCTGACACTTCTGATCACTCAATTCTTCCGGAAACTAGAAGGCGCCGTTCCTTCGCGCGGTTGAACCGGGATGGGCGAAGACCGATAGGATCAACGGCACACTCGATCTTGGGTCAATCGACCTTCAGGTTCTCCAACGATCGGTCATTTTCGAACATAAGCAGCACGCGGCTGAAGTACTGGAGGTGCCGATGCGAGAACCGGCCGCTCTTGAACTTGGAGGAAATGATTCCTCAATCCAGCCGCCATTAGAAGCATCGGAGGCAAGACAATTGATAGATGAGCAAAAGCGCTGGCGGCAGTGTTATGGCCCCCCACAGCCACCACCAACGCCGATAACGCTGAACCCGTCACAATCGAACTCATACGCCACTCGATCCAAGCAGATAGCACTTCGAGGCATGACTGGCGGAAATTGTTGATCGAGATTTTGAATACGAGCTTCTTCACGTCGTCGTGGCTCCGCAAAAGTTTCAGATGGAGTTTGGTCATTGAGCGCAATCAGCCACGCTTCATGCGCTCAATGTTACTTTTTGCGGATGCCTGAAGGATGTCCGCGGCAGGCTGTCCCGGGGCTTACAGGGCGCTCATTCGCACTGAGCCGGGGGAGCACATTTTGAAACGGTCAAACCTTATTGCTCTTGTTCTGCATCATGCCTTCGCAGGAGCCCATCATCTGCAACATGTCCTTGTCCATGCCACTCATCGAGCCGGACATGTCGTGATGATTCTGCGTACCGAACGTATCCGGCTTTTTTTCCTGGGCGAAGGCGCTGGCTCCGAGTGCCATAGCAAGCAAGAGGGCGGGGGCTGCAATGGTCATTCGAACACGGTTTTGTTTAGTCATCACTCTATCTCCTAGTGCCCTCCAGCCACGCGGAGGGTGTCACGTACTCTCCCACGGCCACGCTGACCGCAGCGCGGGAGACGGCAAAAGAACAGCGGGACACGTCCCGTTGGCCTTTGTTCGAGGCTCTGTGCCGCATGAATGATTTCGCAGGGATAGAACATGCGGTTACATCTGCCTTTGAAAAAAGCCGGCCCGTCAATTTTGCAAGCATCGAACCGCAAGTTGTTCAGCTTGAAGCCAACCGCCCGTCGTTCTGCTCCAGCTCGCCGAAAAAGTCGCGATACCGATTTGTTGACTAGTTCGATGTTGGCGTAAAACGGATTAATTCGGAACCACAATCAACCCAGGCTCGCAGATTTGCAGCCCATGTCCGGCGGGCGGAGTACTTGGTCTCCACTCGTCATCCGCGCCGCAACGCAAATCTCTTTTCTGAAAATGTAACTGCTGGGCTGTCGCCTGCGTACTCCAGTTTAGAGGCGAATGAACGGTGACAAAAAGCTCCGTGCGACCTCAAGACAACTTCGAAACTGGAGACATATTATGGAGACGAAAAGCTTACAGACGGCTACCTCGAAGGTACAAGCTTCGTCCTGCCGTCCTTCCTGCATTAGCTGCAAAGGGTCCTCGGGTGGCCTGTTCAACACGCGCAATCTGATCATCGGCGGCATCGCGATTGCCGGCCTAGGCCTGTCGCTAGGTCTAAATTGGCTTACGCTCGCCTCGCTCGCACCGTTGCTGTTCCTCGCGCCGTGCCTGGCCATGATGTACATGTGCATGAAGGGTCACACCCACGACAAGAATGATGACGCGATCTCCACTCACTCCAGCAAGGCAGACATCGATAAATCCGCTGCTGCGGGTTAGTCGATGATGCAGGACCATACTTTTGCGGCAGCATCTCATTGGGAACCGGGGAGTTTACCAACAGGTGCGCCGCATCGGGATCGGCCTAATTGAATTGCAGTCTCCGTGTGTAGCTGAACTGGCTTCACCATGGGAAAACGGTCACAGGAGCTGACGGATGGGCGTCGGTCTTTCCAGCGGGACATACTAAATGGCGATCCGTGCCGACGAGCCTCAGTTGCGAGCGTTGATGGTGGCTGGCCTGAATGGCGACGAAGCCGCTCACAAGCTTTTGCTCAACCGATTAGGCGATATGTTGCGCGCGTACTTCAGGAGCCAGCTTTCACGTGTTGGTCGCGGTCCATCGGACGCTGAAGACCTCGTGCAGGAAACATTGATTGCTTTGCACGTAAGGCGTCACACTTATGAGCGAGAAGAGCTGCTGACGCCTTGGGTTTATGCGATCGCTCGTTACCGCCTAATCGATTACCTGCGGCGGAGCAACAATGGCCAGATGAATGTACCGATAGAAGAGGCAGAGGATGTATTCGCTGCTGACGACACCGCTGCCGTGGATAGCGGCGTCGACATCACGCGGCTTCTCGCACAGCTTACGCCAAAGCTCCGTCAGGCCGTGCAATTCGTAAAATTGGACGGGCTTAGCGTAAGCGAGGCGGCGGCGCGAACTGGAATGTCTGCCTCAGCAATAAAGGTCGCCGTGCACCGCGGTCTGAAGGCCTTGTCAGTGCTCGTTCGGGAAAGGAACCCTTCATGAAGACCGATGACCTCGTCAATCTGCTGGGAACCAATCTTGAGCCCGTTCGGGGGAGCAAGGTGCGCAATACCTTGCTGTTATCCGTCGCACTGGGCGCGGGCGCTGCCCTCTGCCTGCCGCTCCTGTTTCTTGGCATGCCTGACACCGCATTTCACTCTGCCTCGCCTGGCCGCCGAATCCTAGGTCTCGTGTTCATGATCGGATTGGTAACCGCCGGGACCAGCTTCCTGATCCGAGCGGCGCGGCCAGGCCCGGTTCGACGTGGACCGTTGATTATCATTGGCCTGCTGTTTCTCGGAGTTTTTTCGGCAACGATCGCTACCTTCGCAATAAGCAGCCCGACCATGTGGAGCGGGATGGTTTTCAGTCCGCAATGGTTGGCATGCCTTGTGTGCGTGCCCTTGTTCGCCGTCGCGCCGTTCACATCTCTGATCTGGGCGCTGCGCAAAGAGGCCCCAACAAATCCTATCTGGACTGGCGCGATCGCCGGACTGGTCGCCGGGGCTTTGAGCGCGATTGCCTACATTTTTCTCAATCCGGTCGACTCCATCCCCTTCATGCTCGTTTGGTTTGGCGGCCCGATTATTATGTGTGCGCTAGTCGGAGGTGCTCTGGGCCCGAAACTGTTGCGATGGTAGTCTTGACCCCATACGAGGCTTGCGGACACCGACACCCGCCAGAACATCGTAACTGTTGGCAGAACGTCGGATCGGACCGCCCCCGCGCGTCGCAGCTGTCGTTCGCTTTGCCGTACTCCCATCGGGGTTCCTCGGCACAGCCTCCGCCTTCCACCCGCATCGTCATCGATAAGAGCCTTCCGACACGTTTGACGACGACACGTAGCGATCGTCCGGGGCGGTCAGAAACGCGGGCTGCCTCAATAAGCCGTTGGTCGAGCCGAAGTGTCCAGTGGAGCCAAGTTTGTTCCACCTGACGGATTTTTTAACTCCCCGAGAGAACGTTCTGCCGCAGCCGGAGCCTTTTGAATGGATATCAATACGATTACCGAGGTGAGACGACCGCGCGAACGTGGCGACCTCTGGCCCTTTCAGGATGGTGATGCCTGGCTTGGCGGCGGAACCTGGCTGTTTTCTGAAGAGCAGCCAAAACTCAGTCGCCTGATCGACCTCTCGAAACTCGACTGGCAGCCCTTGGCGGCGAACGATGCCGGCCTGTCGATCGCTGCGACCTGCAGGATCGCGACGCTGGACGCCTTCAAGCCGCCGCTCTCATGGCCGGCCGCACGGTTGATCGACAAATGCTGCCGCGCGTTCCTTGGATCCTTCAAGATCTGGAACATGGCGACGGTCGGCGGCAACCTCTGCATTTCGCTGCCTGCCGGTCCGATGATCTCTCTGACGGCGGCTCTTGACGGCGTCTGCACCATCTGGGCACCTGATGGCTCCGAGCGGAAGGTCTCCGTCGTCGATTTCGTCAAAGGGCCTCTCGATAACGGCCTGCGGCCGGGCGAAATCCTGCGCCGCGTCGATCTTCCGTGGGAGGCCCTCACGCGCCGGACGGCGTTCCGTCGCGCAAGCCTTACGCCGCTCGGTCGCTCCGGCGCGCTGTTGATCGGCACGCTTGCCGGAACTGGTGCCTTTACGCTCACCGTGACCGCCTCGACCCGCCGCCCGATCCAGCTCTCCTTTGCGGCACTCCCCTCCGCCGAAACGTTGTCGCGCAGCCTGGAAGAAGCAATTCCAGACGGCATCTACTACGACGATGTGCACGGCCGGCCCGACTGGCGCAGGCACATGACGCATTTGTTCGCCGAGGAAATCCGGCAGGAACTCGGAGGTCGATCATGACCTATGTGGTAAACGGCACGGAACATGAAGCCGAGCCGCGCCCGGGCCAGTGCCTGCGCACCTTTCTTCGGGAGCTCGGCTGTTTCGGCGTCAAGAAGGGATGCGACGCTGGCGATTGCGGCGCCTGCACCGTGCATCTCGACGGTCGACCCGTGCACAGTTGTCTCGTTCCCGCCTTTCGTGCCGACGGATTGGAAGTCACGACTGTCGAAGGGCTTGGCTCACCGGATCATCTGCATCCGGTGCAGCAGGCCTTTCTCGATGCGCAAGGGTTCCAATGCGGCTTTTGCACGGCGGGCCTCATCATGACGGCGGCGGCACTCGACCAGGGGCAGCGTCGCAATTTGCCTGCCGCCCTCAAGGGCAATCTTTGCCGTTGCACGGGCTATCGCGCCATCGCCGACGCGATCGAGGGTGTGAAACACGTCGAGCGCGTCGAGGCCGGCAAGGCATGTGGCCGCAACCTGCCGGCGCCCGCGGGACCTTTCGTGGTGACCGGCCGCGCACGCTACACGATGGATGTCGCACCGGTTGGCGATCTAGCCGGGCTCAAGCACATGAAGATCCTGCGCTCACCGCATCCTTCCGCACGGGTTCTGTCGATCGATACGCGCGCAGCGCTTGCCCTGCCAGGCGTGGTGGCGGTGCTGACACACGAGGATGCGCCGGCGCGCTATTTCTCGACCGCGCGGCACGAGATGTACACCGACGATCCCGATGACACGTTGGTGCTGGACCGGGTCATCCGCCATATCGGCCAGCGCGTCGCGGCCGTCGTCGCCGAAAGCGAAGCGATTGCCGAGGCCGGATGCAAGTTGATCGAGGTGGAGTACCAGCTCCTGCCGGCCGTCTTCGATCCGGAGGAGGCGATGAAGCCCGGCGCGCCCGTTGTCCACGACAAGCCGCTCTCGTCGCGCATCGCAAATCCTCAAGCCAACATTGTCGCCGAGCTGCACGGCCATATCGGCGATGTCGAGGTGGGCTTTGCCGAGGCGGATGCCATCCACGAGGGCACCTACCACATCCAGCGCGTCCAGCACGCCCATCTCGAAACCCATGGCGCCATCGGCTGGCTCGACGGTGACGGCCGGCTCAATATGCGCACCAGCACGCAGGTGCCGTTCTTGACGCGCGACGCGCTCTGCACCCTCTACGATCTGCCGCGCGAGAAGGTGCGCGTCTTTGCCGAGCGCGTAGGCGGCGGCTTCGGCGGCAAGCAGGAAATGATCACCGAGGACATCGTTGCGCTTGCGGTCTTCAAGACCGGCCGTCCGGTGAAGCTCGAATATACGCGCACCGAGCAGTTCTCGGCCTCGACGAGCCGGCACCCTATGAAGATCACGGTGAAGGTCGGTGCGACGCGCGACGGCCGGCTGACCGCGATTTCGATGCGAATGCTCTCGAACACCGGCGCCTATGGCAACCACGGCCCGGGCGTCATGTACCACGGCTCCGGTGAGTGCATCGGACTCTACCGCTGCGCGAACAAGAAGGTCGACTCTTTCGCCGTCTACACCAACGAAATGCCGAGTGGTGCTTTCCGCGGCTATGGCCTCAGCCAGAGCAACTTTGCCATCGAGTCTGCCATGGACGAACTGGCCGGGCAGATCGGCATGGATCCGATCGCTTTTCGCCGGCGCAACGTCGTCGTTCCCGGCGATGCCATGACGTCGGCCGATGAGGGGCCGCATGACGTCGAATATGGCAGCTACGGTCTCGACCAGTGCCTGGACATGGTGGAAGCAGCCCTTGCCGATGGTCCGGCCATGGATCTCTCGGACGAGTGGCTGACCGGGCGCGGTGTCGCGGCCGGAATGATCGACACGATCCCGCCGCGCGGCCATCGCGCCGAAAGCCGGGTGACGCTGATGCCTGAGGGCACCTATGAACTGAAGGTCGGAACCGCCGAGTTCGGCAACGGAACGACCACTGTTCATGGACAGATCATCGCTTCGCTGCTCGGGACCACTGTCTCCAGGGTGCGCATCAAACAATCCGATACCGACTATATCACTCACGATACCGGCGCCTATGGCAGCACGGGCACGGTTGTTGCCGGCTCGGCGACACGGGAGGCGGCGGAAGATCTTGCTGGCGTCATCCTCGACTTTGCCGCCTCCGTTGCCAAGGTGAGGCGCGCCGACTGCGTACTTGGCGAGGAGGACGTGGTTGCCGGTGGTCGCCGAATTCTATTGTCGGAATTGGCCGAGCTCGCTGCAAAGGCGGGCGTGAAACTGTCGGGACAGGGACGCAGTGGCGGCACGCCGCGCTCGGTCGCCTTCAATGTCCAGGCCTTCGAAGTTGCTGTTCACCGCCGCTATGGCGAGATCCGCATTCTGCGGTCTATCCACGCGGCCGACGCTGGCACGCTGATGAACCCGATGCAGTGTCGTGGTCAGGTCGAAGGTGGGGTTGCGCAGGCGATCGGGGCGGCGCTCTATGAGGATCTGAAGATCGACGGCGAGGGTAAGGTGAGCAACCCGACGTTTCGCGGCTACCACATCCCCGCCTTCGCGGACATTCCGCGCACGGAAGTCTATTTCGCCGATACCTACGACCGGATCGGTCCGCTCGGCGCCAAATCCATGAGCGAGAGCCCGTATAACCCGGTGGCTGCCGCGCTCGGCAATGCCATCCGGGATGCGATCGGTGTCCGTCTCTACGCAACGCCGTTCAAGGCGGATCAGATCTACAGGCTGACGGACAACATGGCGGCGGGCTCGATGAATGCGAGGCCGGAGACCTGTGAGCCTGCCTTGAGCAGCTGACGCCGTCACGTGGCGATCTCCGGCGTTGGTTCCGGCATGACAACCTAGTCGTCGCTGTTTGCTTTCAGTCCATTACGACAATGGGGTTGGCAGAAACCAATTGACCGGGGGGCCGCAATCGACGGGTTGCTCCGTGCCAGGCCTTCACGAAGCAATCGCCAAGCTATTGGGGGTGACCAACGCTTTGCCGAACTTGATCCGAGGTGCTTGCTTGCACCTTTCGCATACGACCGAAAAACGTTGTATCTCTTGGAGAGGCCAAGAGTTCATCGTGTGTGTCTGGTTTGGTGAGCGCGAACCACGCATGCGACATTATCTGGCGCTTATGGTCGTTGATAGTCGGATCTCTGCCCACCGAGGCGATGGGATGCGATCTACCACCAAGGCCCGGATGCGGTCCGTTTAAGTGCAGTAATCTCTGCATTCAGTTTCTTAATCAGCACGTCTCGGGAGCGCAGGTTTTCGCTCTGGCGCTCAAGCTCTTCTGTCTTCGCGGCGATGCATCCGGGAAACCCCAGATTCAGCGTCGCCAAGGTTCTCGCAAACAGTTGGAAAGTCTCGATGGTGCCAGAAAACAAAGATTTGGAGCCAGGGCCCTGAGACGGATTCTGAGAGCGAGATGAAGATCATTTTTGCCGGGCCGACATTGTACAGCACAAGCTTATCGCTGCCAGCCGACATCCAACTGCGCCCGCCGGCGAAGCAAGGCGACTTCTACAAAGCTGTAAGGGAAGGCGCCAACGTTATCGGACTTGTAGACGGCCGATCGGCCCGATCGGTCAGCCAAATTTGAAGCGTATCGGAGCTTTCAGCATAGCGCCGCGTCAGCGGGAAAGCGGGAATTCGCGCCACGCGAAGGGCGGAAAAGGGCCGCCGCAGGAGCTTCAACATTGTGGCCCAAAGGGGAAGCGGGACCGACTGCCCCGTCCGCAGCGTTCAACTTGTTCGGCGGGCAAAAGGATTGTGAACGCAGTCGGGCGGGCGCCGCTTAAAATTAGACGACGTTTCAATTTAAATCGGACGAGATCCAGGCCGAGCTTCCTGGGGCCAACAACTACGGTGCTGGCTTCGGCACAAAGCCTAACAGGTCGAATAGACGGCCGATTTTCTCCAGTGCCGTCAACGTCGGGTTCGCGTTACCGGCTTCTATTTCGGCGATCTGCCGACAAGTAAGACCAACGATCCTGGCAAACTTCTGGTGCGTAAGACCTATGCTTCTGCGCAGGTCACGCACTGCGTCCGGCAGACGCAGGCCTCCGCTGCGAACCCGCGCTTGCAATTTCCCGGCGCATCTCACGGACGTCGTCGTTATTGGAGGGCTGGTTCGACACCGCGTCGCATGGCGGTCGGAAAGAAGCTGCGGCATCAGTGAGTGCCTTTCGCGCTCAGCTGCAGAACAGTTCCGCCTTGTCGGGCGGACGTCCGGCACATATATGAAGCAAATGCTTGACCGTTCGTCCCAATCGGCCTCGCCGCACCGCGCGCCGATGGATGCCCTAAACGAGGTGCTACAAGATTTTCGCTTGAGTGGCGTCAAGTACAGTCGCTGCGAGCTACGGCATCCGTGGAGTGTAACCATCCCACAACAACCGCTTCTTCGCCTCCATTTCGTGAGTAAGGGTCCATGCTGGATCTATACTGAAGTGCAAGGATGGCAGGAGTTGCACGATGGTGATGTGGTGCTGCTTCCGCAAGGTATGGCTCATCGGATGGCCAGCGCGCCGGATGTTGCGGACGATTCGCTCGCTGGCGCCCGCGTCACCGCTATGGGCAGCAATGTCTCTGATGTGGTGCGCGAAGGAACGGGGGCGACCAGCATACTTTTCTGCGGCTCCATGACGTTAGGCGTTTGTGCTCTCAGCCCCCTGGTCGCTCTGATGCCTCCCGTCATCAAGGGGTGCGACGTGGTCGGCAATGATCCGATCGTTGGCCCTTTGCTGGCGGCTCTGACAGCGGAAATCGCGCGGCCACAGTTGGGAAGTGCCACCATCTTGTCGCGTATGGCGGACCTGCTCGCCGCGCAGCTCATCCGCTGCACGGTCAATTGCGAAAAAGCCTCGACCAAAGGTTGGCTTGCCGCTATCCGCGACCCTCATATAGGTCGCGCGCTCGCAGCGATGCATCGGGACCCCGGCTACAACTGGACGCTCGAAAATCTTGCTGGCTTGGCCGGCCAATCGCGCTCGATTTTTGCTGAGCGATTCAGCTCTGTTTTGGGGGAAGGCGCAGCACGCTACCTGGCTGGTTTGCGTATGCAGCTTGCCCGCGAGTTGTTGGGACAAGGCGGCCTGTCCGTAGCAGAAGTCGCCATGCGCTTGGGCTATGCGTCCGAAGCATCGTTCGCGCGCGCGTTCAAACGCATCACGAACGTTTCTCCGGGCGTTATGCGTCGCACAATTCCCGGACGAAAGGATATGGATATCGGACTTTAAACTACATATCATCCAGATCTGCTTGTCTATGAAGGTCCCCGAAAAGCCACGGAGACCCTTCAATGACGGACACAACACTACAGCTTGACGATGCGACAAACCTTGACGTGGCTCCTGCCGCGTGGAGTGCGAAAACCTGGTTCGCAGTCCTTTCATTGGCGGCTACCAGCTTTGCACTGGTATCAGCCGAGTTTCTGCCGGCGGGCCTGTTAACGCCGATGGCGCGCGATCTCGGCATTAGCGAAGGCACAGCTGGACAGGTGGTTACGGCCACCGCTTCTGTCGGTGCCGTGATGGCTGTGCTGAGCAATGTGCTGATCGGCCGACTGAACCGCAAGTCGGTGCTGGTCGGTCTCAGCGTGTTGGCGATCGGCTCAAACATTCTTGCGGCGATAGCCACAGATTTCTGGCTCCTCTTGGTGGGACGCGCAGGGTTGGGTATCGCGCTTAGCGGCTTCTGGGCGCTTTCATTTGCCGTCGTGGCGAGGCTGGTTGGCGCCAATGCGACGGGCAGGGGGATGGCCGTCGTCACGCTCGGCGTCTCGCTCGCCACCATTGCCGCACCGTCTATGGGGGCATTGATCAGCGATTGGCTAGGCTGGCGTATTGCGATGGCGATGACAGCGGGGCTGGCCGCGCTCGCCATGCTAATGCAGTTGCTCAGTCTGCCGACCTTGCCCGCAACGACAAGCAATAGTCTCGCCGATGTCTTTCGGCTGACACGGCGACGGGGTATTCAGCTTGGCATGCTTGTTATCCTTTTGCTGATGACGGGTCACTTCGCTGGGTCGGTCTATCTGCGCCCCTTCTTCGAACAGGTTACGCACCTTTCAACAGTGCCAATCGCGACCGCGCTTCTCGCGTTTGGCATCGCCGCGGTAGTCGGCAACGTTGTTGGCGGCCGTATGGCGGACAAAAACATTCGCTTGGCCGTTACAGTCACTGCAGCACTAATGGCGGTTGCGGCGATCGCTTTGGTGCTTTGGGGCGCGCATATCGGAGTTGCCTTCGGATTCGCTACAGTCTGGGGGATCGCGTTTGGTATGGCGCCAGTAGTGCTTCCGATCAACCTTTCCACTGCGGCACCCGACGCTTTGGAGGCCGCAGGCAGTCTGATGATCACCTCTTTCCAGATCGCCATTACAATCGGCGCAGTTGTAGGCGGCCTCGTCGTGGACAGCTACGGCGCCCTGGGACCTGTAACGCTGACCGCCATCCTTGCTACTTCGACAGTCGTGCTGGCAATCCTGCAGCCACGTCGCTAGTCCCTGCTACTGCTGCGCGATAGGCTACGACCTGGCTTGCCGCCTATCGCGCGAAATGACGACGAGGCAATATCGCGGCGCATCCCGGTGTGCGCCGCGATACACTATGTGAAGCTGTACCTTATAGCGTCGTCGCTGGCTCAGGACCATTGGGCGCGTATTTATTGTCGAGGCAGGCCCCTGTTTGACAAGCGAATGTCTTGGTTACAAGGCCGCGACACCTGCGTAATTCCGACCCGACGCTGGCACCCAGAGCACCGCACGGATCACGCAGCCCGCTGCCTTCGCGAACGATCCCGCTTCCTCTATTCGGACGAATGTGCGCAGTGCGAGCAAGCGGTCGACGACGGCTCCTGAAATACGGCTTGTCTTGTCAGCGCTACAACGGGAACCGGCCAAGAAAGAACTACGCCTCCCTCGATGCTTCCTTTGACGAGGGAGTGTTGAGGACGTGATCTCACCGGGCAACGAGCAACATCGTTGAGATTTCGGACCGGTCTGCTGCCACTACATGGGCTTTCAATTCTGCAGTTTGCCGACACAGTCCGGATACATGTGGTTGATTTTCTGTCGCTACCGCCACGTTGGCGTCGAGCCCGGATCTCATCTGCAGTTGCGGTTCATCTAACTGGGCTCCGCAAGGGCAGTGCTGTCGGATCGCGTGCCAACGATTTGGCTCGGCTGTAGTCAGTCGAGATGAATAGGCGGCTCGTAGCTCATTACAGGAATTTGACCATGTCTCAGCCCTCCTTCTCGATCACCCGGCGTGCACTTCTCGCCACTGCCGCCGCCTCTGGAGCCATATCCCTGCTGCCGGTGGCCTCAAAGGCGAAGCCTGGGAGCGCCGCTATCCGCCCATTCAAGATCGAGGTTCCCCAAGGCGATATTGATGATCTCCGGCGTCGGCTTGCTTCCACTCGCTGGCCCGATCGCGAGACCGTCGATGGTCAGACTCAAGGCGTGCAACTCGACACCCTGCGGCCGCTCATCCACTACTGGGCGACCGACTATGATTGGCGCAAAGCCGAGGCAAAGCTGAACGCGCTGCCTCAGTTCATTACCGAAATCGACGGATTGGATATTCAGTTTGCACATATTCGATCCAAGCATTCGAATGCATTGCCGCTGGTCCTGACCCATGGTTGGCCGGGATCGATTTTCGAGCTGCTGAAGGTCGTTGGCCCGCTCACTGATCCGACCGCCCATGGAGGCCGGGCAGAAGATGCTTTCCACCTCGTCCTGCCCACGTACCCGGGATACGGTTTTTCGGGCAAGCCGAAGAACGGAGACTGGGCACCACCTCACGTAGCAAAAGCCTGGCACGAACTTATGCTGAGGCTCGGATACAAGAGCTATGTCGCGCAGGGCGGCGATTGGGGTGCGATCATTTCGGAGCTGATGGCGATCCAGGCTCCGGCTGGTCTGCTTGGAGTTCACACAAATATGCCGGGGACCGTACCTCCTGAAATCGTCCAGCTTGTCCGCACACGTCAGCCTGCGCCCGAGAGCCTCTCGGGCGAAGAAAAAGCGGCCTATAAGTCCTTGGACGTGTTCTACAATCAAGGTTTTGGCTATGCCGAGATGATGAACACTCGCCCGCAGACACTCGGTTACTCCCTTGCGGACTCCCCCGTGGGCATGGCTAGCTTCTATTACGAAAAATTTGCCACCTGGAGCTACACCAACGGTCATCCTGAAAAGGCGTTTACGAAGGATGCGATCCTCGACGCTATTACCCTCTATTGGCTCACGAATACTGGCACCTCCTCGTCCCGCTCGTATTGGGATGCGGCCCAGCTGGGCGGAGGCCCGTTCACCCGCAGAGTAATCAAAAAGGTTCCTGTGGCAGTCACGGTGTTTCCCGGGGAGATTTACCAGGCACCGCGCACCTGGACCGAGCAAAGCTATGAGAGCCTGATCTACTTCAACAAGGTTTCCAAGGGCGGGCATTTCGCCGCTTGGGAGGAGCCGGATCTATTCTCCAAGGAGCTGAGGGCGGCCTTCAAGTCACTGCGCTAAAAATGATCCAGAGGCGGGCGTGAGCCCGCCTCCGCGGAAGACAATCGGATAGCGAGCCGCATTCCTGGATTGCAGATCGTCGGTGCGATTTCCATTCGCATCCGTTCGCTGGTGGTTACGTCGGCGGCCACGGCCTCCGGCAACGATGAAGTCATGGCGGGTCGTTTCAATAGTGACGCCTTCTGCCCTGGAAGCGGGGGCCGAATGCCGAGCACGCGCGTCGAGGGCATCGGTCAAACGCCAATTCGATGAGAAAACTGCGGTGCAGATGCGCCCCAGTCTTCACTCTTCACGCCCGAGAGCTCAAGCAGGCGGCGCCTGAGATGGGGTACGGCGAAATCGAGAAAGCTGCGCATTTTCAGAGGTATTTGCCCACGCGCCGCATGAACTACGGTTACCGGTACTGGTTCCAGTTCAAATGGCTCGAGGATAATTCTAAGACGCCCGGCGTTTACCGCGTCTGCCGCCTGATATTGCAAAAGCCGCGTAACACCGACATGAGAAAGTGCGGCACGGACCGCTGCCTCGACGGTCGTGACCGAGAGTCGCGGCGTAATTGGCACCAAAACTGGCATTCTCGTGCGCGGGTCGGTAAAGCGCCACTCGGAAAGAAGGCCGGGTCCATCGAACGCTACGCATGGCATTTTCCGAAGCTCCTCGGCCGTCGTGGGCATGCCGTGGACTGCCAGTAGCTCGGGGCTGGCGCAGATGACCGTACGCATGGTGCCGACACCGGTGGAAATCATCGCGCTGTCTGGAAGCTTGCCGATGCGCACTGCCATGTCCACCTGGTCTTCGACCAAGTGGACATTTCGGTCGAGCAGAAGCAAGCGGATATCGATCTCGGGAAACAGGCTGAGAAATTCCACCACTATCGGCAAGACGTGAAGCTGGCCGAACTGAATGGGCGCTGTGATCACAAGCTCGCCCTTCGGCGCGGTGAACTCGCCGGCAACTTCGCGCTCCGCCTCCTCCACTTGATCAATAATCCGCCGCGCTGCCGCAAGGTACGTGACCCCTGCATCCGTCAGACTAAGTTTGCGGGTGGTACGCACGAGCAGCTTTGCGCCAAGTGCCGCCTCGAGGTCGGAAATTCTTCGTGCAATCGTCGTCAGCGGCACGCCAAGCCGCCGCGCGGCAGCCGAAAAACTGCCGCTATCGATGACGTTGATCAACATCGACATCGCGCCGAACCGGTCCATCCACTTTACCATTTTTTGGTTAGGTCATAACCAAAAATAACTGATTATCCCGTAAATCGAAATGCCTAAATCTATCAGCATCGCAGTTGATCGCTGGAGCACGGCCATGCCGTTTGGATTTATGGATATCGCATTGACGCCAAGTGTGCGGGCCGCACAGGCGGAAATGGGCTCCGACGAGATATGGTCGGACTTCAAGGGAAATCGCCAGTTCGACCGATACACCGAAAGCGAAAGAGGTTTCATCGCCGAGCGCGACAGCTTCTATATCGCCTCTACGTCTGAGACGGGCTGGCCCTATGTCCAGCACCGGGGCGGCCCTCGTGGTTTCCTCAAGGTGATAGACGACAAGACCTTGGCCTTCGCGGATTATCGTGGCAACCGTCAATATATCAGTACCGGGAATTTTGCCGCCAACGACCGCGCTTGCCTTTTCCTGATGGACTATCCAAGGCAGGCTCGCCTGAAAATCTATGCCTATGTGGAGAAACTGGGACTGGGTGATGATCCGTCGCTGACCGAGGCAGTCCTGGACGGATTCTACAGGGCCAAGCCTGAGCGCATCTTTCGTCTACGGCTTGAGGCCTTCGACTGGAATTGTCAGCAGCATATCGTTCCAAGGTATACTCAAGACGACGTCGTCAAGGCGATCCACCCTTTGCGCGAGCGGCTGGCTCAACTCGAAGCGGAAAACTCGGAGTTGCGCGCCAGGGTCGGCTGAACATTAACGCGACCAAATTCGGCGTTGGCGAAGTTGTTAGCGGTGACTGGCGTAACCCGCAGCGGTAGCGTTTTACAGATTGTCAGCCTACTGCGCAAAACCGAGTGCAAGTAAAAAAACGGGCAACTGCGGAAATAGGTGTCCGCTTTTGCGAAGACTGCGGCGGCTTGGCCGTTTGACATGGCGTACGGCTCAAAGGAGCCGCTGCGTCTCACTTATCCGGCACTATAGGACGTTGTAATGGTGGACATACGGCAAACTCCTTCCGATTCTCCCTGGCATCCGGGAGAGCTTGCAATGCAAGAAAGTCTGGGCGTAGTCGAGCGGATGGATGGTCCTGGGCGGCAATGGGTCCGTACCTATATGCCCGATCAGCATCGCGAGTTCTTTACAGCGCTGCCTTTCACGGTTTTCGGAGCCGTTGATACGGATGGCAACCCCTGGGCTACAATTCGTGCCGGTGGCCGTGGCTTCATTACTTCACCTACTTCCGAGAGCCTTGATATCAAACTTTCCCGGGACCCCAGTGATCCCGCTGATGTCGGGTTTGAAGACTGCAATGCGATCGCGATGCTTGGGATTCAGCTTGAGACGCGAAGGCGCAATCGAATGAACGGCCGCATTCGCAGATTGGGGTCGGATAGATTCTCGATTGAAGTGCGTCAGAGCTTTGGCAATTGCCCACAATACATCCAGAACAGAACCCACGAATTTACGAGGGATCCTAGTTCGCCTGCCCCTGAGCCACCACTGCATAGTCAAGGACTTACAGAGCGGGCCACAGCCATCATCACAGCTGCCGACACATTCTTTGTAGCCTCATATGTTGACCTGAAGGATAGTGGCAGACAGATAGACGTATCGCACCGAGGCGGTAAGACTGGGTTTGTGCGCGTCGGAGACGACGGGATGCTGACGGTGCCGGATTTTGCCGGCAATCTGTTCTTCAACACACTTGGCAATTTTCTACTGAATCCGCGGGCTGGCCTGCTGTTCGTCGATTTCGCCACTGGCGATATGCTCCAAATGGCCGGGCGAGTGCAGGTGGTTCTGGCATCTCCGGAGATCTCTGCGTTCCAGGGGGCCGAACGGTTGTGGAGGTTCACCCCCGAGCGCGTTGTTATCCGTCCCGCGGGGCTTCCGATGTCCTGGAATTTCGATGAGAAGGGATGGTCACCCAACACAATGCTCACCGGTGACTGGACGCGGGCTGCGGAGAGGCTACGGGTCGCAACCCTTCCCGATTGGCGCTCACTTCGCGTCATCGAAGTGAGCGACGAAAGCGATACGGTGCGGTCGCTGGTTCTCGAACCTGCGGATGGAAGCGGTTTGGCATCCTTCGATCCCGGCCAACATTTGCCGATACGTGTGACCATAGGTGGCCGCACTCATATCCGTAGGTATACTTTATCGGTCGCGCCCGACGACGGTCATTATCGGATCAGCGTCAGGAAGGCTGGACTTGTTTCGTCCTATCTCCACGACCTCCCGGCCGGAGCCTTGGTTGAAGCGAGAGCACCCGCCGGCGCGTTCACTATCGACTCCTCGAAGGAGCGTCCCGTAGTCATGCTTGCGGCTGGTGTCGGTGTTACACCGATGGTTTCCATGATCCGGCACTTGGTACACGAAGCCAAAAGGACGAGGCGAATGCGGCCCGTTTGGCTTTTCCAGTCGGCCAGAACAAAAAGGGAGAGGGCTTTCGCTTCAGAGATCGCGTCACTCGTGACCGAGTCTGAGGGTCGGTTGCACGTCGTCCAGGTGCTCAGTTCAACAGATGACGCGATCGCGAACGTGGATTACGCCGTGGAAGGCAGGATAAGTATCAAACTTCTCCGATCAAGCTTGCCGTTTGACTTTTACGACTTCTGCGACTTCTATCTGTGCGGCCCGGGGCCTTTCATGCAGTCGATGTATAATGGGCTACGTTCGCTCGGCGCCTCTGATGCCAACATTCATTCTGAAGCTTTTGGTGCATCTTCGCTCCGCCGCGAGATGACTGTCGAGGCCGCCCGAAACCCGGTCGCCAAGTCCGACGTGTATGTTGTGTTTTCGCGATCGGGCAAGCATTTGAAATGGAGCCCGGAGAGCGGATCGCTTCTGGAACTCGCCGAACTTGCAGAACTTGATCTCGAATCCGGATGCAGGAGTGGAAGTTGTGGGGCATGCAGTACCACCGTACTGGAAGGAAAAGTAAGCTATCTATCCGCCCCCTCGTTTCCTGTTGCGGACGGACAGGTGCTCATTTGTTGCGCCGCGCCCGGTGAAATGATTGGAGGTAGGCTGAAGCTTGCAATCTGAGACATCGATGAAGGCTTGCATCAACCGACATTGTGACAACCCTAGTTCGTCAGTTAGGAGACCAGAGGCATTGGTTCCGTCCCGCGGTCAAAGGTAATCGACCGGCGGGCGAAATGGGGCAGGGATTGAAGCACCTGGAATGGCCGAACTGCTTGCGCGCCGCAACAGTGTCCGGACGGTGGAGAATGTTGAGTTCCGGGCTGAAACGGCGGCCGTAGCGACGCCTGGCATGCCGCGGGCGACGTCTCGCGCGACGTTCCGGCAGATGCCGCCACAGTTTGATGGCAAGGCCGTCTGCCGAATAGGCGAACTGGTAGATCGTCTCGTAGCTGACGGAAATCGGATGACGCTCCAGCCGCATTCGACCGGCGATCTGTTGTGGCGACCAGCCATGCATGATCCGTTCGATCACCGATCGGCGCACATGCGCGAAACGAGCAAGCTTGCGCAGCTTGGCTCTGCGTTCACGCGCCATCTCGTTGGCGGTGACGCAGTAGTAGCCGCTGAGCTCCGGCATCTGTGCGTCTTCAAAAGCGTTGCGGCTGAGTTCACGGAAAATCGTCGAGCGATGCCGTCCAAGCTTCTCGGCGATGACAGTGGCGCTAAGGCCAGCCGTCCGCCACTTCGCGATCCTGCGACGTTCATCCATATCGATTTGGGAGTAGGTCCGTCTCATGAGCCATTCCTTGCTAGTGACAACCCATTGGTATCTATTGCAAGTCGCACTTCATCCTTGAACGCACCCCGGCTACACGTGATGTGGCAGCGAAGTTGAACTGTCCGCTTTGGCGCAAAGTAGAAATGTCACTCTGAGCCGTCGCACGGCACGATGATCAGCCCCGATCTGACCGGCTGATCCGGTTGCAAGATCAGATCGGGGCGG